>Ga0209759_1000213_pt1 | contig 89473 bp, 81 predicted proteins | sample AraplaCL_Col_mMS_FD_184261 | JGI IMG/M metagenome (GOLD analysis project Ga0209759, IMG submission 184261) | Arabidopsis root microbial communities from the University of North Carolina, USA - plate scrape CL_Col_mMS (SPAdes) (version 2) | ecosystem: Host-associated > Plants > Roots >...
GCGGGGTCTTCCTGGGGGATCCTGGCCAGATCGAGATCCTGATGCTTGTGATCCTGGATCAATGCGAAGGCCTTGCTCATGCAGGTGAGCATGCCGAGCGCCAGCACATCGACCTTCATGAACTTCAGCGCCTCGACATCGTCCTTGTCCCATTCGATCACCTGCCGGTCGGCCATGGTCGCCGGCTCGATCGGCACGAGATCGTCGAGCCGGTCGTGGGTCAGCACGAAGCCGCCGGGATGCTGGCCGAGATGGCGCGGCGCCCCCATCAGCTGCTGCGCCAGTTTCAAGGTGAGCGCCAGCCGGCGATCCTCCGGATTGAGGTTGAGCTCGCGAAGGCTATGTTCGGTTACCAGTTCCTCGGACCATGACCACATGCCCGACGACAGCGCCTTGATCACGTCCTCCGGCAGGCCGAGCGCCTTGCCGACATCGCGGATCGCGCCCTTGGCACGGTAGCGCGTCACGGTCGCGCAGAGGGCGGCCTTGTCATGGCCATAGGTCTTGTAGATCCATTGGATCACCTCCTCGCGCCGCTCATGCTCGAAATCGACATCGATGTCGGGCGGCTCGTCGCGCTCCTGGCTGACGAAGCGCTCGAAGAGCAGATTGTTGGTCTCCGGATCGATGGAGGTGATGCCGAGGATATAGCAGACGGCGGAGTTAGCCGCCGACCCCCGCCCCTGGCATAGAATGCCGTGGCTGCGGGCATAACGGACGATCGAAAACACCGTCAGGAAATAGGGGGCGTATTTCATGGTGCGGATGAGATCGAGTTCGTGGCGGATCACCTTCAGCACCGATGGCGGCAAGCCCTCCGGATAGCGGTTCGGAATGCACGCCCAGACATAATGTTCGAGGGATTCCTGCGCTTGTCCGCCGGGAACGATCGCTTCCTCCGGATATTGGTAGGTGAGCTCCTCGAGCGAGAACTTGCAGCGCTCGACGATCTCCAGCGTGCGGGCGAGCGCTTCGGGATAGCGCGGAAACAGCCGCTCCATTTCCTCCGGAGGTTTCAGGTAACGGTCGGCATGGCGCTCGCGTTCGAAGCCGATATCGTCGATGGTGGTGTTGTTGCGAATGCAGGTGACGATATCCTGCAGCTGCCGGCGCGACGGCTCGTGGAAAAGAACGTCATTGGTGACGACGGTCTTCACCTTGAAGCGAGCGGCAAGATTGGAGAGCTCATGTAGCCGCAGCTGATCGTTCGGCCGCCGGCGTAGGCAGAGCGACAGGTAGGCGCGATCGCCAAAGAGTTCTGCCATTTTCCGGAGCTGCAGGGCGCAGGTCTCATCACAAAGATCCGGCACGAGGATGCCGATCAGGCCTTCGGCATTGAGGGCGACGTCCTCGAAATTGAGGATGCAGTTGCCTTTGCCGCCGCGGCTTTTTCCCAGTGTCAGAAGCCGCGTCAGCCTGGAATAGGCGGCGCGATCGGTGGGATAGACCAGGATCGACATGCCGTCGGCGAGATCGAGGCGGCAGCCGACGACCAGATGCACCCCTGTCGCATGCGAGGCTTCCAGTGCCCGAACGATCCCGGCGAGCGAATTGCGGTCGACGATCCCAAGGGCGGACATGCCGAGCTCCTTTGCCGTCCGGAACAGCTCGTCGGCGGAAGAGGCGCCACGCAGGAAGGAAAAATGAGTGGTGACCTGCAGCTCGGCGTAGCTCATGCAAAAATCCCGTGGCAAAACCAGCGATGCGAGCCGGTGGCGAGATCGACACCATCGCCAGAGCGGAAGATCCACAGACGCTCACCGCTCTCGTCCTCCACCACGAAATAATCCCGGACGGCATCGAATTCGGAGCTCCTCGTCCACCACTCGCCGAATATCCGCTCCGGCCCATCGGCTTGGCTGACCCGCCGGCGCTTGCCGCGCCAGGTGACGGAGACCGGCGGATGATCCGGTAGAAGCGCGATGACCTCGATCAATTCCGGCCGCGCCAGCAGCCGCACCGGCCGCGGCCAATGCAGCGTCCAGGCGGCACCGGTCTTCTCCGCCATGGCGGCGATGCGCGCGACGCTGCGCTCCGGCACGTCGCTTGCGACCGGCACTATCCGATAGACGCGCTGGCCGCGATTGCCGATGATATCGATCAGCGGGGCGATATCGGCAACCTCCTCCTCGATCAGCGAGGAAGCCTTTTGCGTCTCTCCAAGCGGCTCCGTCATCACGGCAACCAGCGACAGCTTCTCGATGCCGAAGCCGGGTTCGATTTTTTCCGTTCGATCACGGAACAGTTTTGTCAGCCAGGCGATATCGCGCGCCGGCTTGGCGGTGCCCGCACGGATCGCCTGAATGGAATTATCGACCCTGTGGACGATCAAGTCGGTGCGGCGGACGCCGAGGCCTTGTCTCTCAAGAGCCTGGCAGAGTGCCGCCACCAGCCGGGTCACATATTTGTCGATGGTTTCGGGGGCGCCGATCGGCTCTGCAAAGCTCCGACTGACTTCGATCACATCGGCCGGCCGGATCGGGTCGATCGGTTCGGCCAGGCGGCCATGGATTTCGTCGAGGCGCCGGCCGATCTCCGGACCGAAACGCAGCGTCAGCGGTGCTCGTGGGGTGGCGGACAGCTCGCCGATAGTGCGAAAGCCGAGCGTGCGCAGGCTCGCGACGATATCGGAGGGCAGCCGAAGGGATGAGAGCGGCAAGTGCTCGACGAAACGGGCGATCTCGCCTTTCGGCACGATCACGGTCTTGCGGCCATCTGCCCGGGCGACGGCATGGGCGGCACCCCAGCTGTCGGCGATGGTGACCCTCGCGGTCAGGCCCCGAGCATGGAAGCGATTGACGATGCCCGACAGCATCAATTCCTCGCCGCCCTGGAGATGATCGGCGCCTTCGGTGTCCATGACAATGCCATCGGTACCATCGACAGCGACGATCGGCGAATAGTGGGCCAGTGCCCAAAGGGCAATGCGCTCAAGTGCCGCCGCGTCGGCCATGGGATCTGCGTCGACGAATTGAAGACCACTGACCATCGCCTGCGCCTTGGCGGCCGGCATGCCGACACGGATGCCAGCCTTGCGCGCCTTGGCGTCGGCTGCCGCTATCCAGCGCTTGGAACCGCTTCTGGCGACCGTGACCAGCGGCCGCTCAGGCGATAATTCTGCTCTCCCATCCATGCGCCTGATCCGCTCGATCGGCAGGTCCGGGAGATAGATGGATACGACCCGTGGCATCGCACGCCCTCACGACAAACTCAGCGCACTCACCCGCCTTCACTCTCATCAGTTCCAGCAGCCATCGTGGCCGCCCGACGCCTGGAACCGGCAATTCTTCCGACGGCAAGACGCTCACCCGCCACCGCGTCGTCGAGGCCGTCGGCTGCCCGAAATCCGATGCTTCCACCTGGCGGCGCCAGCGCCTCACCACCAGCCCCATCGTGCCGGTCTTTTCCGCAGCCAGCTGCAGGCGCCTCGACGCCACCATCGGCAGGCGGACGACCTCGCCGACGACGGCGCCAAGCCCGCCATAGGAAAGCCCCTCCTCCATACTCTCCAGCACATCCTGCTCGCGGTCGGCTTCGGCAAAGATCACCCGGTCTGGATGAAGTCCCGCCTGCACGAGCGCCGGAAAGAACAGGTCCGGACGCGTCAGGCACCAGAGGACCTGGCCCCTGGTGCGGGCGGCGATGCCGGCAACACAAAGCGCGGCCGCCGCTCCGTCGACGGTACCCGCACCTCCGCCGGCAAATTCGTGAATGGCGCCATGGGCGAGACCCCCACCCGGCAGCGCCGTGTCGATCTCAGCCACACCGAAGGCGAGACAGCCGCTCCTCTTGCCCGCATTCCCTTCGAGTAACGCGATACGGTGTTTCAGATCGGATATCACCCTGTCACGGGCAGCAGTCATCATTCACGGGTCCTTGTGGAGGTCGTGTTGGTATCGACGTGATGTCGGTCAAGTGTATATGTTCACTAAATGTTCCAAGTCGCTTTACGTGTCAAGCAACCCGAAATAGGAATATTATCCCTCTATTTTAGTGGACTTTAAGATTCGCATTGGGAATCATGGAGATGACTTCAAGCGTCCAGTGACGGAGCTTTCGAAAAACTTTCGAAGCCGATCGGCCGGCAGCCGTCAATTGGCGTTTCGACGCTTCGTCGGCTACCATGTCCGCCAGCTTCAAGGGAGATGGAGCGCCGATGTGTAACTTATACCGCATGGAAGACAAGGACTGGGTGAACAAGTGGGCTCAGGATGCCGAGAGCCTGATCAACCTGATGCCGGCCTATCAGATGAACCCCGACCAGATGGGACCGATCGTCCGGAACACCGCCGATGGCAAGAAGCAGCTCGTCCATGCGCGTTGGGGCCTCCCCTCGCCACCCTTCGTTCTCGTCAAAGCAGCCGAAGCCAAGGCTGAGAAGCTCAGGACGAAGGGCAAGGAGGTTGATTTCGAGCAGCTGCTGCGCGAACAGGTCGACCGCGGCGTCACCAATATTCGCAATCTCAAGCTTGCACATTGGCGGCGCTGGTTCGGCGTCGAGAACCGCTGTCTGGTTCCGGTCACCAGCTTTGCCGAGCCGGATCCGGAAAGCCAGGAGGCAGGCGGCAATGTGCCGAATGCCTGGTTCGCACGCGGCCCAGATAAACCGCTGATGTTCTTTGCCGGCATCCACGTGCCGCAATGGACGTCGGTGCGCAAGGTCAAGGATGGGATTACGACCGACGATCTCTATGGGTTTCTGACGACCAATCCAAACGATCTCATCAAGCCGATCCACGACAAGGCCATGCCGGTGTTGTTGCTGACCAGGGAGGAGACCGATGCCTGGATGACGGCGCCTTGGGACGAGGCGAAGGATCTTGCGCGGCCATTGCCGGATAACGCGCTGACCGTGATGTCCCGCGAGCCCTATGGATCGACCATCGTCACCAAGGAGGGTGAGCTGGTCAGTCCACCGGGCCGGCCATAGCGAATGGCGTTTCGGCAGTTCAATGAACAGACAATTGTTCGGACAAGAGGAGTTCGTGCACCGCCGCATCGACGATTTCCTTCAGCCTGCGCCATCCGTAGAGGTCACCTTCGCTGACCCGCTCCTCGATCGCGGCAATCATCCGACCGGCCGCGGCTTGATCGTCGGCGTTCTTGTGCATGTTGAAGTGCTTCAAACATGCCTCGATCCGCGGGCGAGCCGAACCCCGATCACGGTCTATCGTCCCTATCAGTGAACGCGCCTCGCGGTAGGTCTTCGCTATATGTTGCTTACCCTCGACTCCACTCTCGACAATTTTTCTGACGGGGCTGCCTGAGCATACAAACCACAGCGATCTCGGCTCACGATCTCGATCGTCGGACGCTCTTGCAACCACGCTTTTGTGCTCTCGACGCTGCGATCCTCCAAAACATCCACGACCGAATGACGCTCAAGATCGACCATGATCGTCCCATAGCGCGAGGAATGCCGCCAACTCCAATCGTCTATGCCCACAACCCGAATAATGTCTTTTTGTATGAACGCCGGAGTACCGCGCTTCAATTGCCGCAAGATCGTGTCGTCGCTGACCGGCATGCCGAGCCGATGCATCAAGTGCTCTCCTGGACGACCGCCCATCCTGTGGCCAATCAAGCCCACAATCTCCGCCATCCGCCCAGTTCGTCGCATATAGGGTGAAGCAATCTCGGGCAATCTGTCGGTGAAGGTTCGTCGCCCGCATTTCCTGTGTCGACACTGCCATCGGTTCAGAGCGAGTTTGATTCTCACCACTTGACCTTGAACAGGCAAGTCCTGGAGGCGGCGGTTGTGCAAGCCGTGTCTGTGCCGGCTTTGCGTTCCGCAATCTGGGCAGATGCCGACCGGTTTCGCAGCAGCCGAAACAACCCAGTTTTCTTCATCTTGAACGGTGATACCCAGTATTTTGACCCCTGGGCCGGGTGACCATTTCAATTGCGCTCGCATCCCTGCAGATAGCGATCGAGGCGCTAACACCCTGTTAACCACAGAAATTGAGGATGGACCCAATTACGTGCCAAGCGACACACGGACTTACAGTTCGGTGGCGAGATTGCGCTCGTAACGGGAAGCAGCAAGGGGATTGGCGAGGGCGTCGCCAGAGGCCTTGCGAAGGAGGGCGCGACCGTCATCGTCCACGGCCGGCAAACTGACGGATCTCTGATTCAAGTTCCTGGTCTTCAGGTGTCCCGCCCATGAAGCCGCCATGCGGCATGGCCTCGAAAACGTGCAATTCTGTTTCCACGCCAGCCTTTCGCAAGGCTCGATGCATTCTCACCGTGTTCGATAGAAACAGATCACGGGTGCCGGTCTGCAGAAACGTCGGCGGGAAACCACGCAAGTCGCCAAACAGTGGCGATAGATAGGGATCGGAAAGATTGGCACCACCAGCGTAAAGCAGGTTGTTCGATCTGAGGGGGCGAGGCAGAACGAGGTCGACCATCTGGTTGGTTTGGAAACTGTCGCCGGACTCGGTGAGGTCGACCTGGGGCGAAAGCAAGACTAATCTGCCGGGCATTGGCAAGCCTCCATCCCTCGCCCGCAACAGCATGGCAGCCGCGAGATTGCCGCCTGCCGATCTACCCAGGATGATTACCTTTTCGGGGGCGTGGGCGTTCAAGACATGGCGATACGTGGCCAAGCAGTCATCAAGCGCGGCCGGGTACGGATGCTCAGGCGGCATCCGGTAATCGACGCCGTAGCATCGAACCGCGTGCTGTTGCGCTTGGCGAAGCGCACCCACGCGACAGGCTTCTCCGCCGCCGAATACCAACGCGCCTCCGTGCAGCTCGATGAGTGCGCCGCCTGCATCAAATGCCCCGTGTGGCGTCGCGACATGGATTGTTGCGCCATCGATTGTAATCGTCTCCGCGGTGGACTGTAGACTGCCAGCCATCCCTTTGATCGCTGCGGCGTAATGCGCATCTGCCCCGGCTTTCATCGCCATCCAGCCCGAAACATCCTCCGGAGACGGCATTTCATAGCGCGCATTGATAGGACTGCCGTCCTCGTCCACGAGGCGCGACAGCGCCGCTTGCGCTTCGGCGCTAATGGACTGCGGTGGCTGAATTGCTCGTGGAGGGATAGCTGCACTGCGCGTGGCGTTAGTCATTTCCTGCTCTGTCTTTGGTCGAGGCTTAGAAGTCCCTATTCCTACCCTGGGGCGACCAGCCTGTCGATCTCGGCGCTTAAATCGCAACGAATTGGTACGAGTATCTATAGCTCTATTGTCGATCGTTCACGCCGCCGACACTGCTACCGCGTAGGCTCCATTCATGCCTTTACGAACGACTTCCAGCCTTGACGCCGGAAACCTGCCCGGCCGCCTTGAAAGGATCAGGACCTACGACCCTGTTATTGGAATGGTGCTCACGCTAAAAATCTTCAGCTGGTCGGTGTTTTTGCGAACCGACTGTTATCGAGTTTGAGCGAGGCTGACGACTTTTCGGCACAACGATATCCATGAACGCGCTTTGATGCCTCTCCATGTTCGAAATCTCATTGAGCCTTGTCTTTCGGCCTTTTTTATTCATCCTGTTCTCCGTGTTTTCGCTCGTGGTTATCGTGAGGTTGAGTTCGGATGGAGGTTCTAATAAATCTTCGAATGTTGTCAGGTCTTATTGGGGTGCCTTCTCGACCGACACGCCCTCCATTGTATGCGCTGTCGCAAGGCGAGACGAGACCATCTGTCTAGCGCGCTTGCTGAGAACGGAATCACACTATTACGTCCAACAACGAACTCGCCGAGTCATCGCGCTCGGCCTTCAGAAGGTCATCTGACGTAGGTCAGCGCCAGCCACTCGGGGAACGTTTTTGTCTGTCTTCGATCTCATCGCCCTTCTGCTCACCCTCACCGCCGCATTCTCTTGGGTAAACCAGCGCTACCTTTATCTTCCGCCGTCCATCGGCATTCTCGCCATGGGACTCTCGTCCTCAACTTTGCTCGTCGCGCTGGAGCTGGCATGCCGAATGTCGCCGTCTACGGACAGCTCGCCGATCTGGTGAAGCAGGTGGATTTCCAGACCACGGTGATGAACGGGATGTTGGCCTTCCTGTTGTTTGCGGGATCTCTTCACGTTGATTTCGCGGCACTCCGCTCCCGGTTAGCCGTTGTCGGCTCGATGGCTATCGCCGGCACGATCATCTCTACCGTCCTCGTTGGCGCATCGATTTGGGGAGTGGCACATGTGACCGGCATCAGCCTACCGTTCGCCTGGGCGCTTGTCTTTGGCGCGCTTATCAGCCCGACCGACCCAGTTGCTGTACTTGCGACGCTAAAGGCCGTGAAGGTGCCTGCCGAGCTTGAAACCGATATGGCTGGCGAATCCCTTTTCAATGACGGTGTCGGCGTCGTCCTGTTCACAGCGCTTCTCGCTTACGCGGTGGGAAGTGGGGGAGAAGATCTGGGGGCGGCGAAGCTAGCTGAGCTGTTCTTACTCGAAGCCGCCGGCGGCGGCCTGCTTGGGCTTGTCTGCGGATACGCGGCTTATCGCGCGATGCGGGCGATAGACGATTATCCGGTGGAGGTTCTCATCTCCATCGCTCTTGCCATGGGCTGTTATTCGCTCGCGACGGCGCTTCACACCAGCGGCCCGATCGCCGTCGTTGTCGCCGGCATTCTCGTCGGCAACCGTGGGCCGAAAGACGCCCTCAGCGATCTTACGCAGCGTTATCTCTTCGGCTTCTGGACCTTGGTCGACCAGATTCTCAATTCCATCTTGTTCCTGCTGATAGGCCTCGAAGTGCTCGTACTTCGCTTCGACGCGGCATACCTGCCGCTCTCACTGGCGGCGATTCCGATCGCCGTCGCGGCACGGCTTGTCGCAACGGCATCGGCCGTCGCTGCTCTCAAGCGCTGGTACGACTTTCCGCATGGGACGGTGGCCGTTCTCGTCTGGGGCGGATTGCGGGGCGGCATTTCAATCGCGCTAGCGCTAGCGCTCCCGGAGACTGAATGGAAGCCTGTCCTCCTTTCGGCGACGTATTTTGTCGTGGTGTTCACGATCTTGGTCCAGGGGTTGACGCTTGGCCACGTCGCCAAACGAGTCCTGAAGCACGGGGCACCTTGAGGGGGTCGGAAGCAGGAATTGCAGTCGAATGGAAATCAATCTCGCGATCACGACCACCACTTGACCGCGCCTACTCAATTCTTGATCGTGGGCCTCGCCGTTGTCGCGTGGTTACTTGGACGTAAGTGATCAGAATTTCGATGAGCACCAGTGTCGAAGGCTATCGCTGGCAAAAGGAATTCTGACGTGGTTTGTCGTGCTCCATACTCTTGCACGGGAGTGGCACGGCCAACGTATTACATCCGGGAAACCTAAAATTTGTTGACTGCCCCGTACCCACAGGCCTTTAATCGCGAAGAGCATCAAGGTCGCATCCACTTGCTCGCTGTCCCGCCCCCCTAGGACGGCGAGCTTTTTTCCTTCAACTCGTCAGCAACTCCTTGAAGATGAGAGCAAGCACGACAGCCGATTCGGGCGAAACCTCGACATGCGCTCCAGTGAATCTGACGCGGCTTAGCGAAACTGGCTCCAATACCGCGCTCAGCCGCGCTCGAAGGTCTCGGTTGGAGAAAGCACGGCCGCAACCGTTGCCACCAGGACGATCGACGAGGTGCCGGGGTGGCGCCTCAGATCGGCGATCGATCTCCATGAGAACGTGCCGATCGACACCATGATCATCACGGCAACGAGTGCCGCCACCGATATTGCCTCGCGCCCTTTTGTCGGCTACGAGCAGAGTATCCACAAGGACCCGGTGAGATTCCAGGTGAGTCTTCTAGCCGCCGATCCGTCAGACACCACAGCAACGCAACCTTACCTCCCAGGACTGGTCCCACCGGTCGTTGCTTTCGACTGTCGTAGCGCTGGTGCCGACACCGGAGGTCGTCGGCTTTTAGGTCATTGCCGGTGTCGATCCCAAGGTCGGGTTGTTCGCGTCCGTCGCCATTGCCTGTGTGACGGCGATCGCAGGCGGCCACCGCCTCGGCTGCTATGCTCATGGAGCCTTTGGTGCGCGATCATGGCATCCAGTACCTCTTTGCCGCCACCATTCTCATAGGCGTGCTGCAAATCGCTGCTGGCGCCCTGAAGCTTGGGCGGCTGACGCAGTTTGTGTCGCGCTCGAGGTGATATCTATTCCCCTGTATGACAAAGGCCATTCCGTCGCCACTGGTGGCAATCGTCGTCGTCACATCGATGACACTTGGCTTCGGCATTCATGTGCACACGGTCGCTGATCTCGGCGAGATGCCGAGGGCGCTGCCACCATTTGCGTTGCCACATGTGCCGCTAACCTTCGAGACCTTGAAGATCATCTTCCCCTATTCGGTAGCGCTTGCGGCTGTGGGCCTGCTGGAATCGCTTCTGACGGTGCAGATCGTCGAGGATCTCACGGACACGCCAAGCAATAAGAGCAAGGAATGCGTGGGGCAGGGGGACTGCAATACTGTCTCGGCGCTGTTTGGCGGTATGGGCGGCTGCGCCATGATCGGCCAATCGGCTCACCGATATCACGTCCGGCGGGCGCGGGCGGCTTTCGACCTTCGTCGCCGGCGCCTTCCTGCTGGTGTTGCTCTTGGCGCTCGATGGAATCCTGTGTGTCGTACCGGTCCCTTACCGTTACTCGTTCTTATGGTATCCGCCTGAGCTGGGATAGAGCTGACTAACCGACAGCTTTTCTCCAAGAGCGTAGCGCCCTGCCCCGTTCCTCAGTGGCGCGGCCTAAAACCAGAAGAAAAGACTCAGCACCCGATGGCGCGCTTCACTTTTCAGTGGCATCGCGTGGGAGACGGGCGTCGTCCTGCCCTTTGCTTCCCTCCATGCAGAACGAGTTCGACGCTCCGCCCTTTTTCGGCGTGCTATTCGCTACCTTCTGGCTCTTCCAGCGCGACATTGAGGCCACTTTGAGATTAGGTCGATTGCCTAGGCCGCCTAAGCCATCCGAAGGTAGCTCGATTTTTCATGAAGATGAACTCACCGATGTGAAATTATAAGGATGGCCATGAAGATATTGAACCGATGATGCGCCATTTCAGCATATCGCTGCAGCCGTGATTTCAATACGTTTGCGGTTGCGCCCTGAGATTGTTCGCTCGAAATTGCCTACAGCAGATCAAGGAAGACATCGGCTGTCGTTGGCTGGTTCGATCGAAATAGAACCTCACCTTCCTTGCTCACTAACGCCACGGAAAAATCGACTACTGAATTGGCGCTAAGTTGCGCGCGAACTAATTTTGATCGCAGCCCGCCTGCAGCACCGAATAGCGGAGTCACTTTGCCATCGAACACCCGCACGACGGCCAATTCCGCCGCCTCCAATCGTCGACGATCAGCAAGAATGAGACGCTCCTGCTCAACGCCGGCTTCTCGCGCGATATCACTGACAATTACTAAAACGGCCTTTTTGCCACGAAAGACTTCCAGGCCGGCTGTCGAATTCCGCTGCGCCCGCTTCAGCTCACGATATTCATCCAGGATCATCTCCGTTAATCCTTCGCATAATTTCCCGGGTTTTGGCTTTCGAGCTTAATCGCTTTGAGGGCGGTCCCGTTCCACCAGAAAAAGTCAGTGCCGTCAACAAATCAGACAATAGGTAGCAAACCGTGAGCACGGCTATTGTGGAAGCCAGCACCAACGCTGCTTCTGAAATAAGCCGAGAGATATGCCAGACACTTTGCGGAATTCAGAAGCGAAGGGCAATTCCGGCGTACATTAAGGATCTGAAATACGCCTATACCCGCAACCCAACCGCGAAACTCGGCGATGAGCGTGCGGCACACAGCGGAGATCGCTCGCTTTTACGGTCCGCTGCAAATTGAACGTGCGTGGCCAGTCGCGCGAACCACCCACACTGAAGCGACTACCTGAAAGAAGTGGTTCCTCGAGCTGCAAAAGCGGCTTTGCCGCTATTTGTATCATAACCGATAGTCCTTGTGCCGTGAACCGGTAGCCGTTTCCGGGGCCGAGCGCTACCCTCGTGAGGTGCTGTTACAATGTGGCGCGAGCATTGCGATATCTGCTCACAACCAGATCCATCAGTTCCTGAATCGAAGTTTCTCCCGTCGGCCTGTCGAAGGTGATGGCGCCGTTCTCGACAAGGTTGACCCGATCGCACACATCGAAGATTTGCGCGTAGTTATGAGCAATGATGATGATCGCAACCTCGCCTTCACGCTTCAGACGCTGGATGACATCGAGAATCAGCCCGGATTCCTTAACACCCATTGCCGCAGTCGGTTCATCGAGCAAGAGAACTTTCGCCTTTTGGTAGACCGAACGGGCAACCGCAATCGCCTGCCGCTGACCGCCGGATAGTCTGGCGACGGGTTCATCGACCGACGGGATCTTCACGCCCATTCGGTCCAGCAATTCGATCGCTCGTGCCCGCATTGTGCGATCATCGAGAATGCCGAGAAAGCCACCATGTACCGGCTCGCGCCGCAAGAACATGTTGCGGTAGACGTTGACTTCGTTGACCAGCGCGAGATCTTGAAAGACAGCCTCGATTCCAAGGGAGCGTGCGTGGCTTACCGAGTGAAGCGTTGTAGGCTTACCCTCGAAAACGAGCTGACCGCTCGTCGGACGATGGAAGCCGGTCAGAATCTTGATGAGTGTGGACTTGCCTGCTCCATTGTCGCCAAGAAGCCCCAAGACCTCGCCTCGTTGAAGCCGCAAGTTGATGTCTCGCAAAGCTGTCACCTTGCCGAAGGACTTGGCGATGTTCTCGGCTCGCAGAACATCAGTTGGAATCTCGTCTTGCATCACACATTACCACCGCGCATTTGGGTCAGCCGAACGTTGACCGCCATCGTCACGAGAATCGCCGCTCCGAGTATCATATCGAACGTGTAGGCGCTGACGCCGAGCAGCGTGAAGCCATCCGTCAGGATACCCAGGACCAGCGATCCGATCAAAGCGCCGACGACCGTTCCCACACCGCCGGTGAGCAAAGTGCCGCCGATAACCGCCCCCGCCATCGCCTGGAACATGATTTGGGAACCGCCCGCCAAAGGATCGACGGATCCGATCCGAAATGCGTCAATTATTCCCGCAAGGCCACCCAAGATGCTGCATAGGATAAAGTTGCCGATCTTTATCCGGCGTACAGGTATACCAACTTCGGCGGCACCAACGAGATTGCCGCCAGTTGCCACGGTATGAAGACCCCAACGAGTCTTTTTAAGAACGAACTGCAAGACAAGCGTGATCGCGATCGCCCAGCTAAGCTCTGACCAGGCACTGCCCCCGAACAGACGCGTAAACCATTGCCCAGCTTGTGCCTCGACCGGAAAGCCCCCGGAGATCGTCAGCGTGAATCCATTGATGGCAAACAACATACCGAGTGTCGTGACAAATGACGGCACGCGGAGGAGCGTTGTGATCAAACCATTGATAAGACCGACTATGGCTGCCGCACCAAGACCGGCTATCAGCGCCAGAGGGTAAGGCGTGCCGGCCGCCGCCGCAAAATACATGACAAACGGTGTGAGTGCATAAACCATGCCAACCGACAGGTCGACTTCGCCGCAGACCAGCACCAGCACTTCGCCACCGGCGATAATTGCTGTGGTGCCGGAGTACTGGATGAGGTTCTGCAGATTGGCTTGCGATAAGAAGGCGCCATTGACGTACTGAAAATAGGCGGCAAGCGCGATGCCCGCCGCGAGAATGCTTATCTCTTGCCAGCGCAAGACGACAAACACTATGCGTTGCCACGTACGGGGTTCAGACGCAGACCGGTGGGCATCTCCATCAATGGTGGCCGATCGGCGGCCATCATCTTGTTCGCTCATAGCGCATCAACCTTGTGACCAATATGGGACATCGGGTAATTCAGCCAGCGATAGCTTTGGGTCTTTCGAGGAGAGCTTTATCGCTGGAATTGCCTTCAAATCGGCTCTTCGTTTTCCGGTAGGCTTCAACGCCGTCCTTAGTGACGAACTTTAGGCCAGTATTCATCTCGGACGGCCCAGTGAGGCCGCCGGATGCGGTGAAGAGGAACATTTCCATCACCGTATAGAATCCCTGCAGATAAGGCTGTTGATCAATTGTGAAATCCAGATGCCCTTCGGAGATTGCGTCGAGGGTCTGCGGCAAAAGATCAAAGCCGCCGGCGCGGATGCCTTTGGCGTGGAGACCATATTTCTGCATGGTCTTGCCGACCGACAGGGTGCTGCCGGCATCGACCGCAAACATGCCTTTCACATTGGGATGACCGGTGTAATAGGCATCGACTCGCGTGACTTCCTCGTTGATCGTCGGGCCGGTAGCTATTTCCGCCAACGTGATCTTCTTGCCTGAGGCCTTGATTGCGTCTCGTGCTCCATCCATGCGTGGCTGGATATTGAGCTGACCCGGCGTGGCGATGAAGCCGGCAACGTCACCTTCGTCGACAAGACTGACGATGCGTTCACCTAGTGACTTGCCTGCCTGATAAAGGTCTTGGCCGATATAGGCGAGACGCTTGTTACCGGTCGTATCGGCGTTATAGGCAAAGACGGGAATGCCAGCGGCGAGAGCCCGTTCAACCGGCGCGTTGAACGCGTGCTGATCAACAAGGCAGACCGCGATCGCATCCGCTTTGGCTGTAATCGCCGTGTTCATCGCATTGACCATCTCGGATGCAACGGAGGTTTGCGATCCGGTCCACTGATAGGAGCATCCGAGCAACGCGCATGCATCAGCGATGCCATACTGGGTCGGCACAAAGAATGGGTTCGTCGTGACGTGATTGACAAAAACGAACTTCCAACTCGGATGGTTAGGAAATGCGCTCTCCATGTTGGTTGCGGCTTTCACAGCGCCTGGCAGGCCGGCAATTGCGGCAACGCCTCCGCCCAACATCACCGCGAGCAAATCGCGCCGCGAAGCACCCTGCGGACTGGTCAATTCGTCATTACTATCGTCATTTTCGATCACTGGAGTCATCCTCCTCTTTTGTCGTGCGACCAACGAATGAAAGCGGTTATCACGTGAATCCCAGATCATCGTTCCTGAATATCGAGTGCCAGATCGCTGAGAGCGAGTAGGTGGCCACCTCGGAGCAGATCGCGAGGAATGACGCGGCTTTCGTCATCCTCAAAGAAAAACGATGCGACTCCAGGATCCGTGCTACTTGCTTCCCGCGAATTCAACGGCATCAGGCCCGTCAGCAACTCGATCTTCGTCCGCGAAATGCCAACGGAGACCAGACGCTCAATTGCCTCGTTTGCGCTGGAAACATTATCGAAGGGCGCCGCGATTGCATTTGTCTTTTGATCGGGCGCCATCGTCAGCAACCTTGTCCGCGCTGCGAACTCAATTTACATCATGTCATGATATACTTTGCGCGAACGACATACAATCCGGAGCTTCAACAAAATATTGAGAGGAACCCGTGAGGCGCCGGCGCGCTTCGCCGGCCGCGCCGATAATGTATGACCTTAAGGCCATGGTCGAACACAACTCTGTGATTTCCTTGGTGGTATCCGATGCATCTTTGATTTATGTCACAGCATGATATATATTGGCAAAAGAGAAGACGAGGCTTAATCAATCGGAGGAGGTTCGGGTGGAACGACTGGATGTGAGAATTGATGGCTCGATACGACTTGATCGCGATGTGCGATTTTACGGTGTGATCAGCGGTTGTCTAACGGTCCCGAAAGGCCGAACCCTCGAACTTCACGGCACGGTCCTTCATGACCTGATCATAGAGCCCGGTGCGACCGTGGTGGTCTATGGCTCTGTCGCCGGACTTCTCAAAAACAAGGGTGGCGACGTCCGCGTCTTCGGTACCGTTGGGTCGGTGATGGATTTTGACAAGGCAAGACCGACGGATTTGTCTTGTCATGAGGATGCGACGAGAACCGCGTAATGTCCGCTCTCGCTCTCATGACCTCGACGCTGCCTCGACCAGTCGCTGACCTTGCATCGTTGGTCCGAGCGGGGACCTGCTCCCTTATGGTTGCGGAGCAGTCTGTCCCACGATGTCGAACCGTGATGTTTGGATGACCGACTTTGGGCATTTATCCATGCGGGACTTGCCAAAGGCCTGTTCTAAACTTCTGGATGCAAGATCATGGCTAAGGTATTGAAACTCAAGCCAACCAAACCGAGCTCGAGACGCAGTCGCGGTGAGGGCGGCGTCGGCGCACCTGCAACATCGTGTGGCCTATCAACGGGCCGACATAATGCCGATATTACAACGGAGGATTCTAAGGGAGAGCCTCCCATCACAGGCTTGCTGAAGCAGGCAATCATTCCCGTTGTCATTCTGCTTTGCTCAATGGCTGCTTTTTCCGTCGTCATCGCGCATATGAGCGGTCGGCCCAGCTATTCAGCAAGGAATAACGTTTCCTCGCCGGTATTTCCGGAGTAATCGTCCGCATCCCCAGCCGCAGGCGCCTCGCCGTCTCACCTTGGATAAATCTTAAGACCCTCGGCGACAGAATCGGCAACATGTTCTTTAGTGATTACACCCACGAGGTCAGTTTGGCGCGGAACACCGTGTCCACGGACAACTACAGCCATAAACGCGTTCTTTCGCCACATCCGCGCGATGATATCGGATGCCGTCATCTCTGTGCCGACGATGGTAAAGTCTCGATTTGCGATATCTCCGAGGCGCACGCCGGTGTGAGTATCTGCCAAGCCACGCCGTAGGCCTGTATTGATGCGGATCACACCGAACACATGGCCTCCCTTTATCACCACGACATGGCGCAGCCGCCCCTCGCCTTCATGCTGGCGCAGAAATTCGTCAAAGCTCTGTTCGGCCTGCACTACGAGGATGTCGCTGTCCATGACATCGCGGGCATGCCGAATCAGAAACATGTTGGCATGCAGCGCCTTGGGTATCGGCCGGCCTCGGCGGACCAGTTTGAGCGTATAGATGTTCTCTCGAGAAAGCAGCCGCCGGACACCGACGCTGGTGGCGACCGCAAGGATCATCGGCATGACAATGTCATATTCCCGGGTCATCTCGAATGTCATGGTAATGGCCGTCATCACGGCACCGGTGCCACCGCCGACCATGGCACCCATGCCGACCATGGCAAAGGCCGGGATGCTGATCGGAAGCGGAACCCCGACCATCCCAAGGAGAGCTGCAAAGCCTCCGCCGAGCGTCGCGCCCATGAATAGCGATGGCGAAAAGATACCGCCGGAAGATCCCGCACCCAGGCTGGCCGATGTCGCGATTAGCTTGCATGCGAACAGCAAGGCGAGAAGGGACACGGATGTCATGTGTCCCACCAAAATGCTCTCGATCGTCGCGTAACCGACACCATCGACATAATATTGGCCGAAACGGTCGAAGAGAATGTACATGAGAAGGCCGAGAAACCACATGCCGAGGATATGGCGCGTGTAACGGCCGGGAATTTTCTCGAAGCAGTCTTCGGCCAGATGCAAGCCGTGAATGAAGGCCGCCGCCGCCACGCCGGCCACGGCGCCGAGCACGGCATAGAGAAACAACAGTATGACTGCGCTCCCATCGGTCGTTAGCGCCTGCAGGGGCGGCACGAGGAATGCGGGCTGCGGTCCGATGAACCACCGGCCGACGAACGTCGCGGCTCCGGTGGCGATTGCGACCGGCAGGAAGGTGCTGACACTGACTTCCGGCATCATCAGTTCGATGGCGAACATGACGCCGCCGATCGGCGTATTGAACGTAGCAGCGATACCCGCACCAGCACCGGCCGCAACCATGACAATGCGCTGGCCAATCGGCATGCGAACGATCTGCCCAAGGGTTGATCCCAACGCCGAACCGATCTGAATGATCGGCCCCTCACGGCCGACCGACGAGCCGCTGCCAATTGCGACCGCCGAGGCGAGGGATTTCACGATGGCGACAATCGGCCGGATCCGGCCTTCATGATGATAGATGGCGTTCATGACCTCCGGGACGCCGTGCCCCTTGGCCTCAGGTGCAAAGTTGCTGACGAGAAAAGTGACAATGATCCCGCCGACGACCGGCGCGGCGATAATGAACACCCCCCATCGGCTTGGCCCCGTGAACAGGTTTGCGTCATAGGCGATTGAGAATGTGCCGTTGAAAAAGAGGTTATGCAGAAGCCCTATCAAATCACGGAAGAGAACCGCCCCCACTCCCGTCACGATGCCGAGGCCAAGTGCAAGAGCCGACAGTAGAAGCAGATTCAGCCGCAAGTCTTCATTATGCGCGGGCGCACCATTCTTTGGGGTGTATTCCCGGGCAGTCTTTTCAGTCGGCGGAAGAGCCTTTCCATGATCAAGGTTCGAGTTTTGTGTTTCGACCATGGGCGTGCCCTTCAGTGGATTGCGTCTGCCTGCGAAAGCGAACCGATGCGGCAGTTGGCAAGTCATGCATGCTTATATATCATGACATGACATAAAATCCGAGCTATGAAAAGCGACCGATTCGCGATCGGCGGATCGGGTCCAAATCAATCTTGAAGGAAGTTGTCCTCGGCAATCCATGCGCCGGATGTGCACGCACAGGCTCGGACCGGACCTCCTTGATGGAAGAAATGATAGGAAACGATGACTGTCAAAATTCTTGCAGCCTCCCTCGTGTTCACCATGTCCGCAATCACAGCAGCGCACGCCGCACCGCCCGTTCGGCTCGATCAGTTCGGAGCATGGGGCGCATTTTCTTATAAGTCCGACGGAGGTACGAGTTGCTATATCCTATCGACGCCAACGACCCAGATGCCCGCCAATGTAGATCACGGCGACAATTTCTTTATGATCGCGCATCCATCGGGAAAGGACTATGTCCCGGAGGCAATGGTGGGTTATGATCTCAGGCTGGGTGCGCCGATGACAGCCGTGATTGGCGGTAAGACCTTTGCGATGTTCACCCAGGACAGGCATGGTTGGGTTCAGAACGAAGCGGACCAGCCGTCCATGATCCAGGCGCTGAAGTCGGGCGACAAATTGGAACTGCATGCCACTTCGAAGCGGGGAACCGCCACCAGCTATTCCTATTCCCTCTCAGGCATCACCGCCGCGTTGAAACGGATCAGCGCCTGCAATTGACGTCTAGTAATTTCTCTCACTGGACAACTGCCGGGGGCTGATTGTGGCGTTTGCCTCACTTAGGCCGGCACAAACATGATCCGCTACGCCCGTGCATGTAACGGAGCCCAGACCTCGATCGATATCACGTCACGCAGATCTGGGCTCCGAGTCAACGGGCTCGCATTAAGCTTGCGCACCGAGAATCCAAACACGCAAGAAACGGCCCCAAGTCGGTTTGCTGCCGACCGGGCGATTAACGAGATCACCCTAGACCTTGGTGATCTCGCCGTATTTTTGATGACTTTCTGCCATCGGGCCATAGAATCGCATCAGAAGACCAAGTGCCGTCAGCACGATGAGAAACGCGCATACTAAAAATATTATTCTGCGCGTGATCTTGGCTGTCATGAACGATCATCCACTTCCATTGAACAAAACCATCAACTGAAAGCCGCTGAGGGCTTCAATATTGTATTTTCAGTTTCATCTTCAGCACGAGAGACGCTCAGTTGGGCGAAGATTACAATCCATGATTGCATATACATAGAATGAGAAGCTATTCGATCTTGTCGAAAATCCTGTTTCTATCGACCTTTAGGATAACTTTTTCGGGACGCTCTCCTTCCTTATCCAGGAGAAGGATAAGGACGCATTTATCCTTGCTTGAGCGAAAGGACAGGAGCCGGCCTTTCGTCTTGCTCAGGACCTTCTCTACGACATCCGCACAATCGAGCGGTTGATCCGAAACGAAAATCGGCTGGGGCGCTTCAATGTGCGGCGAGATCGCCATGATCGGGAAGATCACGGTTGCAGTCCAGAATGAGGTCATATCGGAGCTCCATTCCCGAGGTGCGTTGACACTTGACGTTCCAGGGCCTTGCTCGACAACCCCTTCCGAGCCAACTAGGTGTGGGACATATTTCTTTCCGTGCTACGCCGTGCGCGGATCGCTGCGGCGATGAAGACGCGTGATAGGCCGTGATATAAGGGCTCGCGCGATAGCAGGCGCGATGTCACATAGCCGATCATCGACACAGCCATGATCGGGATGACAGCCTGATGGTCGCCGGTCATTTCCAATATGATGACGAAGGCGGTCATCGGCGCCTGTACGACGCCCGCGAAATACCCGGCCATGCCGAGGATCGCCGCCAGTGCGATACTTGTGCCGAGCAATGAGCCAACCGTACTGCCGAGACCAGCACCAACTGCCAAGGACGGGGCGAAGATGCCACCCGGAATACCCGAGATCATCGACAGGAAACTCGCCAACAGTTTTTCGGCGAAGAACAACAGGGGTAGAGCATGTCCCTCCACCGCGCCGCGAGCCTGTTCATAGCCGGTGCCGAAAGTGTTCCCACCTGACACGACGCCAATAATGGCAATGGCAAGGCCGCACAGGCCGGCAAGAATGACGATGCGTGCCAAAGGCTGCGGCAAAGCCCAGCGGCGGATGCGAATACCGCTATAAAGGACAAGGCCGCTGAAGGCCGCCCCAAGCGCGCCGCCGACGACGCCGCAGATTAGCGTGGCGATCCAGTCCCGAAACACTGTCGGCGCAACGTCGGCCGTGCCGAAATAGTTATAGCTGCCGGAAAGACCGAGTGCCGCAAGGCCGGAGAGAATGACGGCCATTAGCACCAGGCCATTGGCGCGCGATTCGTAGGCGCGACTCATTTCCTCGATGGCGAAGACGATACCGGCAAGCGGCGTGTTAAATGCGGCCGCGATTCCGGCGGCAGAACCTGCGAGGATCAGCCCCTTCGCCTGCGCCATGCCACTGAGCCGGGCAACCGCAAGCATGAAGGATGCGCCGACCTGCACCGTCGGGCCTTCGCGGCCGATCGAAGCGCCACAAAAAAGCCCGAGTGTGGTCAGCACGATCTTGCCAAGAGCGACCTTTAACGACAAGAGTTTGGTGCGATCGTCGTTATGATGCAGGTGCCGCGCCGCAATCGCCTGGGGAATACCGCTCCCTTGAGAATTCGGAAACAAGGTGGCCGCCAGATAGGCAGAAAGCATGAAGCCGAGCGGCGTCAGTGCAAGCGGCAGCAGCCAGCCCCACTCCCCGGAAGTCGTTAAACCGGAAAAGGCGCGTTGTGCCAGATCGGCAAGCTTGGCAAAGCCGACACTGATCACGCCGATCGCAAGCGCTCCCGTCCAGAACACCAGCCGCGGCCGCCAAAGATTGATCGAACCCAAGATAACGCGGGAGCGGCGGAATAATTTTGGTCTACGAAAGCGCGATGACGTCATTTGCCCGAGTGATGGTGAAATATCCTAACGCTATATGTCATGTAATGATATAAAATACGAGATTTAATTGAGCCGCTGGAAGCACATGGGCGTAATCTCGCCAAGCCATCGGGCCGAAGGATCGCGGATGCGAAGCGGAGTATCAGCAGAAATATATCAACTGAAGAAGCGGCTTTGAGGGAATGATGAATGTCACCAAAGGAGGAGACTCGCATCGCTCGTCCGCCCGGGACGCATGACCAATGGCATTAAATCGTCCAGAGGCAATTCGGGAGCTTTCTTGAAAGCAACTTGCAAACGGCATCTGCACGCAGGTCAAATGTCGCGTCTGGCTAAACGCTTGCAAGTCGGGGCGTGTGTAAAATATATCGTCTCGCTAGAGATAGAGGATGATGTTCATGCGCCCGGACAAGCGGCCCAGACGACCTTACAAACGTGACTTTGATGCGGGCGAACCTCTGACTTCCGATGTCTATCACGGTCTGGCAGGCGTGCGGCTCGCCATGCGGCGGTTTCTTTCCTTTAGCGAGGCTGCGCTTTCCGAGGTGGGAGTGACGTCACAGCAGTATCAAGCGCTGCTCGTGATCAAGGTCGCGCCAGGAGGACAGATCATGATGAGGGAACTCGCCGAACAGATGCTGTTGCAACACAATGGTGCCGTCCAACTGGTAAACCGGCTGGAGGCTGCGGGCCTGGCGGTGCGCATGCCTTCTCTGGAAGACAAGCGTAGCGTATTGATTGGCCTGACCGACATAGGCGAAGAACTGCTGGAGCAGTTGGCGAGGATCCATCTCAACGGAATGTTCGAGAATGAGAAACTATTGGTCGAGTCCTTGAGGAGGCTTCGGCGCCTGTCGAGATCCGACTGACTGCGGCGATAATCGAGATCTGCGCTCCATAGCTTAGCTGCGGCGGATCGCGACATCCGCGCCTTCGGCCGCGTGCGTCGAAAAGCGTTTCTATTGCTTTTCTTCGCTGCGTTCCAGCATTCCGCAGACTTCCTCCATCATGACGAAGGCGGCGTGGATCACCGCCAAGGAGAGCGGTTTGCCACGGCGGGCATCCCGGCCGACGTCGATCAGCCCTCTAAGCTCAGCCGTGTTTTCAATGAGCCCGGACAGTCTCTGTTCATGCTCAGCTGGCATTTCACCGGCTTTTGAGACCCCCATCTGGCCTTGGTCGTCGAGGACACCATGACGCCGCAGGAGCTTTTCCAGGCGCAACGACAGGAGGTAGAGGGACTCCCGCGTTTCCATGATGGTGCAGCACCTCTCTAGATGTGGTCACGTCTTTCGACCGAAAGCAGACGAAGTGCCGGAGGACGGGGCAACCGTTGGTTCTTGTAATCCACCATGAACTCCAGCACTTGCTTTATTGTGGCTGGTTGCGCGGGCTTGGAAATGACGCCGATAATCCCGGAAATCTCCTCGGCAAGGGCCTCAGGATTGGCGGTTACCATGACGACCGAAATGCCGAATTCGCCGGCGAGAAATTGCCCAATGCGGGGTCCGGTGGCTCCATCGACCAGATTGACGTCCACCAAGGCGAGGTCGGAATGCGGCGCAAGTCGCTTTGCGCTTTCAAAGCTATTGGCGATATCCGCGGTCTCATACCCGAGATCATGGATGACGTGTTGGAGATCCAACGCGATTAACGGATCGTCCTCAACAATCAGAACGCGTTTCATCAATCAATCCCCCAACTGTCAATTACAGCCTTGCCAAAATCCTTGCGTCCGCAGCTTCTGCGTATGGCGCCATGACTCCAACGCGAATAAAAGCGCTAATATAGCCTCATAAAAACATCAAAATCATCCATCCATTCATACCCCATTCAGAATCATCTTAGTTCACCTTAGATTAAACTATCATGATATGATACAAAATGTGAGTAGGAAGCGGCCGCCCCTCGCGAGTGGGAGCGCGACGCCGAGCAGCACTGAAATGCAGCTCTTCCAAAATCATTCATCAATTCGACGGCGTGTTAACAATCTGATTTTCATTGCAATATATTTGCAAGTTCGATCATTCAGGAAGATGGCCTTCCCTAAACCTCGGTCGACATCGTTGCAGCGACCTGTCGTGAGCACTTTGAATTGAGAAAGCACATTAAGAAGATTTAATGTCTTTGCCCGATTCTTGTCGCAATTGCGCCGGATCGTCCCAGCGTCTTGGCGCGTCGATAGCAGTCGAGCCAGCGTGCCTGCCATTGTTGATTTGGGAGTGATGCGATGAGTCGCTTTCGTCATTTCCTGCCGGCCTTGATGCTTGCCGGCGGGCTGGTTTCGTATGCCTCTGTCGTCTCCGCGCAGACGGCGCCGGGAAAGCCCACGGGCTTGTGGCTGACCACGGATTTTCCGGTTCTGACCGAACGTATCGGTGAAGATACCAACCTCTCCTTGACCCTTTCCAACTCCAATCTGCCTCCGGCGCGCGTTGCCTTTTCCGTCAACGGCCTCCCGGAGAGCTGGAAGTGGGAACTGGATGGCGGAGGAAGGCCCGTCAGCGCAGCGATTGTGGGCGCCGACGACAGCCAGAGGCTGACCCTGAAGATCACCGCGCCCGAAGGCACCAAACCGGGAACCTATACTTTCACCATTCGCGGCACCTCCGATACCAATGAGGCTCTGCAACTACCGATTTCCATGACACTGGTTGCAGCAGAACCGGATAAGGTAACGCTGACGCCGAGTTTGCCGGCACTCAGAGGAACGCCGCGTTCGAATTTCGATTTCGATGTCGCCATCAAGAACGACAGCCAGGAAAACCAGACCCTCAATCTCGTATCGGATGCTCCGTCGGGCTTTGCCGCTACATTCAAAGAGCAATATGGCAGCCAGGAGCTGACAAGCCTTCCCTTCAAGCCCGGCGAAACCAAGACCGTAAAGGTTTCCGTCAAGCCGCCGCAGAATGTTGCCGCCGGCAAGTATCCGGTCATGGTCGAAGCATCCAGCCCAAAGGTGCAGGGCAAGACGCAGCTGGTGCTAGATGTCACCGGTGAACCGTCGATATCTCTCTCAGGCCCAGATGGCCGGCTTTCCGGCAGGGCCGTGGCCGGCAGGGAACAGGTGTTCAACTTCACCATCAACAATTCCGGCACGGCGCCTGCCAACGATGTCAAGCTCTCGGCAAGTGCTCCCAGCGGCTGGAATGTTGAGCTCGACCCGAAGACGCTCGATGCCATCGCACCCGGCGCGCAGCAGACCGTCGCCGTCCACATGACGCCATCGAACAATGCGATTGCCGGCGACTACATGGTCAGCATACGGGCCGACGGTAACGGTGCGTCCGACAATGCCGACTTCCGGGCCACCGTGACGACGTCAACCATCTGGGGTGCCGCAGGCCTCGGCGTCATCGGCGCCGCCGTCATTGTGCTCGCCATGGCCGTGACAAGGTATGGACGCCGATGAGCGCGCCGGTCATCGAGGCTGCAGGCCTAACTAAGCACTATGGTCGCTCAGTCGCAGTCGAAGGGCTAGACCTGGTCGTCAACAAGGGAGAAATCTTCGGTCTGCTCGGCCCGAATGGCTCCGGCAAGACGACGACGATTCTGCTTCTCCTCGGCCTGACCGAACCCGACGGTGGCAGTGTGCGCGTGCTGGGTCATGATCCCCTGCGCGAGCCGCTGGAGGTCAAGCGCAGGGTTGGCTATTTGCCGGATGCGGTCGGGTTCTACGACAGCATGAGCGCATGGGAGAATCTGCGTTACACCATGCGCCTTGCCGGCATTTCCAGTGCAGAGGAACGCATTGCAAGCGCCTTGGCGCGCGTGCGCCTTACCGAGGTTGCCGATCGCCGCGTATCGACGTTTTCCCGCGGCATGCGACAGCGCCTCGGCATTGCGGATCTTCTGGCCAAGGGAAGCGAACTGGCCATTCTCGATGAACCGACGTCCGGCCTCGATCCGCAATCGACCCAGGAATTGCTCGACCTCATCGTGCAGCTCGCCGGAGAAGGCATGACGATCGTGCTGTCCTCGCATCTCCTGTCGATGGTCCAGGCCATCTGTTCCCGGGTGGCGCTTTTCCATCGCGGCAGGGTAGGGCTGGTTGGCCGCGTTGCGGATCTCGCCAGCCAGGTTCTGGGCGGTTCTTACATCATCGAAGTCGAAGCAGAAGGATGCGATACCGCCAAGATAGTTGCGGATGTCCCGCAAATTACGCGGATGACGGTCGTAGCATCGGACGTCACCCGCGTCGACGCGGAGATCGATATTCGTCCCGAAATCGCCAGCCGGATCGTTGCGGCCGGCGGTCGTCTCAAGCGACTGTCGATGGATCGCTCAAGCCTTGATGAAGTCTATGTGCGCTATTTTGAACAGGTGGATCATGCGGCGTGAAGGCTCCCCATTTTCTGGTTTGTCGACGGTCGCCATGAAGGAGGCTGCCGATCACATGACGAGCCCGCGCATGCATCTCGTGATGCTGCTCGTGCTGCTGACGGCGTTCGGCTCGATCTACGCGGCTATCGGCGAGATCAAGAATACGCTGAGCGAGGATCAGTTCCTCTTCCTTCGCCTTTTCACGACGGCCCGCGAGCCGCTGCCATCCTTCGTCGCCTTCCTCGGCTTCCTGTTGCCGCTGGTGGCGATCGCGCTCGGGTTCGACGCCATCAATGGCGAATACAACCGCCGCACGATGAGCCGCATCCTGTCGCAGCCGATCTATCGCGATGCCCTGCTCGCTGGAAAGTTCGTCGGTGGGCTTCTGGTCATTGGAATCTGTCTCTTAACACTCTGGCTGCTCATGACCGGCATGGGCATTCTCATGCTTGGCCTACCGCCGTCGGGCGAGGAGATCATGCGTGGCTTGGCGTTTCTGATCGCATCCCTTGCCTATGCCGGTGTCTGGCTGGCGATTTCCATGCTGTTTTCGACGCTCTTCCGGGCGCCTGCGACCTCAGCGTTGGCCGGGCTAACGCTGTGGCTCGTCTTCACGATCTTCTGGAGCATGATCGGCCCGCTGGTCGCTGGTGCCATAGCGCCCGTCGATCCGTTCGATCCGACGACTGCGGTGCATCAGGCGGAAATCGCCCACGCCATTGCGCGACTATCTCCCAATACGCTGTTCGGCGAGGCGACGCTTGCGCTTCTCAATCCCGCGACCAGGGCGCTAGGACTTATTTTCGTCAACCAGCTTCAGGGAGCCTTGATTGGTGCACCGTTGCCCTTCGATCAAAGCATCCTGCTTATCTGGCCGCAATTTTCGGGGCTAATCGCCGCCATGCTGCTCGTCTACACAATCGCCTATGTCGTATTCCAAAGGCAGGAGATAAGGGCGTAAGCAATTGTCTGTCGGTATGGTTAAACGGCGTCCGGACATCGTTGTGCAGGGTCGCTCGACACCACGACGTCTGTAGTTCGACGCAACATCCGCGCTCTCATAGGCTCGTGGTGCTTTAGGGATCGATCTAACATTGGTTCGCTGATTTCGCATGGAGCCGCGCCACGACTCCAGCGGCGTCAGCGACCGACTCGACGATTCCGGAGCAAAAGACAGGCCAAGCCGAGCAGTGCCGCGGTTGCCATCAAATTCCGGTGCTTGGTGAAAAGAAGCTGGAGACTTAACGAGCGCGCTTCGGCATCAAAGCGCCCATGGGCCCCGTAGTCGCCCGCCACCGGCTCCCAGAGATTATCCCGATAGCCGGCCCCAATCAGATCTTTGTCTTGCTGCCCTTTGAAACCCGTCGCACCCAGATATCGATCGAGGAGGGACGACGCGAAGCGATCAGCCCAAATGACTTTAACCGTTGGAAAGCCAACGAATATCTGTTTTCTGGGATGGAAAGCGGCATAATGAATCGCGTCAGCTGCGACTTCCGGCTGGTAGGGCGGACTGGCCGGCTTCGGTTTCCTTGGAAGATTTGATTTCATCCAGTCGAATTGCGGCGTGTTTACGCCAGGCAAGTGGACCATGGAGAGGTGAACGTGGCTGTTCGCATGATAGAGTTCCGAACGAACGGCATCCTGAAATCCTTGTATCGCATGCTTTGCGCCACAATAAGCTGATTGCAGCGGTATACCACGATAGGCAAGTGCCGAACCCACGAGAACAATGGAGCCGCGATTGCGTGGCAACATACGCCTGAGTGCGGCGCGAGTACCGTTTACCTGTCCGAAATAGGTGACTTCCGTAACCCGCTTGTAGTCCTCAGGGGAAATGTCGACAAACCTCGATAAAATCCCGGCAAAGGCGACATTTATCCAGATATCAACAGGGCCGAGTTTCTCCTCGATCTCAACGGCTGCCTCCTCGACGGCGTCCGCGTCGGCAACATCGCAGGAAAGAGGTAGCGCGCGACCGCCTAGGGCCACCACGTCCTTCGCCGTGGCATCAAGTCCATCCCGACCACGAGCGAGGATAGCGACCGCAGCCCTATCACGGGCGAACCGACGCACGACCGCTCGGCCAACGCCAGCGGTTCCTCCGGTGACGACGACAACCAGCGTCTTTGCAGCGCCTCTAGTCATAACATTGACCCCATTTGCTTAAAGACAAAAAATGACCGGCGCTTTCACCGGCCATCTAGGATCACTTCTTGATTTTCGAGTAGTCGAACTTTGACGCCTTCGACAAAGCGTCTTTTGACGTGTCGACATGTGCTTTCCAGGTTCCGTTGTCGTTTGAAAGCGCGACGGAGGACGGATCAAGCACCACATAACTATCGCCGATGCCGAGGAACCCGCCCACGCTCGCCACAATTCCTATGACGGATTTGCCTCCGCCGATGACAATGTCGCTGACTTCACCGATGTCTTCATTCTGCTTGTTGTAGATATCGACGCCGATGAGTTTCGAGGTGACGAGGTCTGTATCTTGGACGTTAACATATTTCAGCGGCATGGTTGCCGCCGTACCCATGGTGATGCCCGGACCCGCCATAACAGCGTCCGAACCGGATGAAGCTGTCTGCTGTGCGAAAGCTGCTCCACCGGCGAGCGAAAGGGCGAAGCCAAATGCGATGATGCGATTTTTCATGAGATACTCCAGTACGAGGGCGAGGAATATCCCCGCCTACGTTGAGCAAACCGCATTGGGGCGGGTTTGTTCCAAGCAGCTGAAGAGATTGTATTTTATATGTGGGGGTCACACCCGAGGGGACAACGAATGCTGCCGGTTTCAGAGGACGTTGTGAGCTGCGGAACCTACCTTTTCAGCATTCCGGATGCGCCATTTCCAGCTCTACCGCAAAGCTAACTGACACCGCATGCCTAAGCATTCCATTGGATCGTCCAGGATCCCAAGCGGCATCATGCCTCATGCCTGCTGCGGAACAATAGCGAGCCCCGATGGTTTCAAATGGCGAGGTCCGCTGCAAGACGAATTCAAAATTCGATGAAGTTTTAAGTCCCTCTCCGGGTGATCTTCATCCGACCGGTTATGAAAACCATGCGAAGCCGAGGGCGACACGTTGTTAAAGAACGATGAGCTAATTCGGTTGGCGCTGCCCGGTTTCCGGCCTCCGAAACCATTGGTTTTACCCCTCCGAATCACGGGAGGCTTTCTGATTGGTGCCGTCTTGTTAACGCTTTCGGGTTGCTCCAAGCTGGCTGTGCTCACGCCGGCCGGCCCGGCCGCAGCTGGAAATAGTGCCGTTCTGCTGAATGCGGTGACGGTGATGCTATTCGTCGTAACTCCGACAATCTTCGGCTGCTTGTTTTTCGCCTGGTGGTATCGCGCGTCGAACGAGCGCGCGGTGCGCCATCCGAAATTTGTGTTCTCAGGACGCATCGAGCTTTTGGTCTGGTCGCTGCCGTTTCTGACAATCGTGTTCTTGGGAGGCATTATATGGATCGGAAGCCACCAACTCGATCCCGCTCAGCCCGTCGCATCCGACAAATCGCCGATTGAGATTCAGGTCGTATCGCTCGATTGGAAGTGGCTGTTCCTATATCCGCAGGAAGGTGTCGCGACGGTAAACCGGCTGATTATTCCCACAAACGTCCCGGTTCATTTTTCCCTGACCTCCGCCACTGTGATGAACAGCTTCTTTGTTCCCCGGCTCGGCGGCATGATCGCCGTGATGAACGGCATGGTCACGCATCTAAACCTGATGGCCGACCATCCTGGAAACTTTCACGGTTTTTCGACGCAATTCAGCGGCGACGGATTTGCCGACATGAGCTTTGAGGTCGGCGCGGTTTCGCAAGACGATTTTCAAACATGGCTGACCACTGTTCGCGCCGGCCCGGCACGTCTCGACCGCGCCGCCTATGCCCAACTGCTGCAGCCATCGACACTGCGCAACCCACGGCAGTTCGGTGCAATCGACGGCGATCTTTTCAGCGTCATCACATCGCAGATGATCTCCAAGGCAGGCCCATGACCATATTCGGAAAGCTCAGCTGGTCGGCGATTCCCTTTGATCAGCCTATTCCACTTGTCGCGGCAGGTGTCGTCATGGCCGTTCTGCTGGGTATAATGATATGGGTCATCCTTCGCGGTCACCTACCTTATCTGTGGAAGGAGTGGATCACCAGTGTGGACCACAAACGCATCGGCGTGATGTACTGCGTTCTGTCGCTCGTCATGCTGTTTCGCGGCTTTATCGATGCGATCATGATGCGCTCCCAACAGGCCACGGCATTCGACGCACCGGGATACCTCCCGCCGGCGCATTTCGACCAGGTCTTTTCCGCACACGGCACGATCATGATTTTTTTTGGCGCCATGCCGCTGATGATCGGTTTGATGAATTTCGTCGTCCCGCTGCAACTCGGCGCCAGGGATGTCGCCTTCCCGACCCTGAACTCCGTAGCCTTTTGGTTGACGGCAAGCGGCGCCTTTCTTGTTAATCTCAGTCTTGTGGTCGGTGAATTCGCCCGCACCGGCTGGCTCCCCTATCCGCCGTTGTCGGAGCTGAAATATTCGCCCGGCGTCGGCGTCGATTACTATCTTTGGGCGATCCAAATTTCTGGAGCCGGCACGCTGCTTGTAGGCGTCAACCTCGTCACCACGATCCTGAAGACAAGGGCGCCCGGCATGAGCTACCTGAGGATGCCGATGTTCTGCTGGACCGCACTTGCGACCAACCTTTTGATCGTCGCAGCTTTTCCGATCCTCACCGCGACGCTGGCGATGCTGACGCTCGACCGTTATCTCGGCTTCCATTTCTTCACTAACGACGCCGGCGGCAACATGATGATGTTCATCAACCTCATATGGGCGTGGGGCCATCCGGAAGTCTATATTCTCGTCTTACCAGCATTCGGCGTATTTTCAGAGGTGATCTCGACCTTCTCCGGCAAGCCGCTCTTCGGTTACCGATCGATGGTGATCGCCACGATGTTCATCTGCGTCATGTCCTTCATGGTTTGGCTGCATCACTTCTTCACCATGGGCGCCGGGGGTGATGTCAACGCCGTGTTCGGGATCGCAACCAGCATCATCGCGGTAGGAACAGGTGTGAAGATCTACAACTGGATGTTCACGATGTATGGTGGACGCGTCCGTTTCGACACCCCGATGCTCTGGGCGGTGGGGTTTCTCGTCACCTTCGTGATCGGTGGCATGAGCGGCGTGCTGCTTGCTGTGCCTCCTGCCGACTTCACGCTTCACAACAGCCTATTCCTCGTCGCCCACTTTCATAATGTAATCATTGGCGGCGTCATTTTCGGCGGATTTGCAGGCATTACCTTCTGGTTTCCCAAGGCCTTCGGTTTTCGCCTGCACGAGGGATTGGGAAAAGCGGCCTTCTGGTTGGGGCTCGCGGGCTTCTACATCACATTCGTGCCGCTCTATGTCGCCGGCCTCGACGGAATGACCCGGCGCCTGCAGCATTACGACGAGCCGAGCTGGTATCCACTGGTTCTGATTTCCGGTGCGGGCGTTATCGTCCTTTTCGCCGGCGCATTCGCGCAGGCGACGCAGCTTGTTGTCAGCATCCGTCGTCGCGATCGCCTCCGTGACGAGACCGGTGATCCCTGGAACGGACGGTCGCTGGAATGGGCGACGCCATCGCCGCCGCCGCATTTCAATTTCGCGCTCTTGCCGGACATTCGTGGTGAGGAACCCTATTGGGCCGTAAAGGAACGGGTCCTGGGAAACTGGGCCGCGGAGCCGCAGCCGCGCTACAAGCCCATAGAGATGCCTCGAAACTCGGCGACCGGCGTCGTCTGCGCATTCTTCGCCACGGCTATCGGTTTCGGCCTGATCTGGCATATTTGGTGGCTGAGCATCGTGGCCTTCTTCGGCGCATACGCGACGTTTGTGCTATTTGCCTGGCGCGACAAGGCTGAAATCAGAATCGATATCGGCGAAGTTGCCGAGATTGATCGAAAGAGCCGGGAAGAACTCAAGGTTTCGCGCAAACGTCAGGATCCAGCCCCGACGAGCCGATCCACCAAAGACCCCTATCGGCTGGGACGCACAGCCAAGGAAGACGGTGCAAGCGGTCGCGGGGACGCCGGTCCGGCCTCGAAGCGAATCGTCGTCGGCTACGGCTTCTGGATTTTTCTGCTCAGCGACATTGTCATGTTCGCGGCCTTCTTCGCCGCCTTTGCGGTCCTATCTCATCGGAGCGCTGGCGGTCCAACGGCTGATGACATCTTCGAGCGGCCGCGCCTCGCGCTGGAGACGACCCTTCTCCTGTTCTCCAGCTTTACCTGCGGGTTGGCAGGTCACGCAAGCGATCGCAACCGGCAACTTCCGTTCCAAACCGCACTACTCATAACCGCTGTGCTCGGCGCAGGTTTCCTTGTTTTGGAGGTTCAGGAATTCGCCGATCTCGTGGCGCGAGGCGCGGGACCTGAACGCAGCGCATTCTTGTCGTCCTTTTTTGCGTTGGTCGCCTGCCACGGATTGCATGTGGGACTGGGGCTGCTCTGGATTGGCACGATGATGGCGCAAACTTGGTTCAAGGGGTTTCGCGATGACATCAAGCGGCGCATCATGTGCCTCAATCTGTTCTGGCACGCGCTCGACGTTGTCTGGGTCGCAATATTCTCCATCGTCTATTTGATGAGCATATCACCATGACGGGGCGCGAAGATTTCGATGAAGGTGAACGCAATGATCTCGCACCGGGCGAGCGTTCGAAAAGCGCACGGGATCCCGTGCGCGGTATCTCTGGTCTGGTGATCGGGCTGATCCTCGCGGCGGTCCTTACCGCTGCATCTTTCCTGATTTCAACCGGTTCGGCCCATATATGGGCGCCAGCCATCCCCGTTGCACTGGTGGCGCTGGCAGTGGGTCAGATGGGTGTCCATCTGGTTTTCTTTCTTCACCTTACCACAGGGCCGGACAACACAAACAACGCGCTTGCACTCGCCTTTGGCGTTCTCGTCGTCATCCTTCTGATCGGCGGCTCTCTTTGGATTATGCATCATCTGAACGCCAGCATGATGCCGGCTTGGCAGCCGTGAGGTGAACCGGCTTTGGAAAAAAGGAATGAAGCGCATGGAATGGAAGGCTGAGACTATCGAAGGTCATGCCATGCTCTCGGATTGCGAAACAGCGGCGCTCGTCTACGAGGACGGCACCATAGACTGGCTTTGCCTCCCGAGGTTCGACAGTCCTGCTTGCATGGCAGCTCTTCTCGGCGACGCGGAAAATGGCGGCTGGTGGCTGCGTCCTGCGGGTAAGGTCCTTTCGCAGCAGCGCCGCTACCGCGGCGAAACCATGGTCCTGGAGACGGTCTATCGCACCAGCGATGGCGAAGTCGCCGTTCTCGACTTCATGCCCGTGAGGCGAGGCGTGGCGCCGGACATCGTCCGGATCATCGAAGGGAGGAGCGGTCGTGTCGACCTCACATCCCGGCTTGCACTCCGTTTCGATGACGGGCGGACCCATCCTCTCGTGACGAACGGGACGGACGGTGAAACAATCGCCATCGCCGGACCGAACGGGGTGGCGCTTCGATTCGACACGGATATCGGCCATAGACCGCGCTGCTTCGAAAGTATGTTTTCGATAAAGGCCGGAGAGCGAAAGGCGCTGGTCATGTCCTGGTTCGACAGCGCGGGACCGGTTCCCGGAGCAATCAAGGTGGACGAGGCGCTCGCAGAAACCATGGAGTTCTGGACGCAGTGGTCGCGCAAATCGGCTTACCAAGGCATCGCCGCCACGCAGGTACGAAGATCACTCATAACGCTGCGGGGCCTCTTCAACGAGACCTCAGGCGCGATCATCGCTGCTGCGACCAGTTCGCTGCCGGAAAAGCCCGGTAGCACCTGCAACTGGGATTATCGCTATTGCTGGCTAAGGGACGCGACCTTCACGCTGCTGGCATTCATGGGGACCGGCCATAAGGAAGAAGCCCGACGGTGGGTTGACTGGCTTCACCGCGCGCTTGCCGGTGATCCAATACAAATTCAACCCTTTTACAGAATCGACGGCAGCCGGCAGCTGCTGGAATGGGAAGCGGATTGGCTGGGTGGTTTTCGTGGCGCCAAACCGGTCCGCTTCGGCAACCTAGCCGTCAGCCAGTTGCAGCTGGACATATACGGCGAGGTCATCGATACCCTGTTCGTCGCAAGCCGGACGGGCGTCGTCGACGATGCTCACGAGCTTGTCTTTCGTCTGGCGCGCGATTTGGAGACGCGATGGTACATGCCGGATGCAGGCATCTGGGAGAGTCGCGCGAAGCCGCAGCATCACGTCTATTCCAAGGCCATGTGCTGGGTAGCCTTCGATAGAGCGGCGCGGATGATGGAGGTGCACGGGACTGATCGGACGACCGCTCGGCGGTGGCATAACTTGGCAGAGCATATCAGGCACCAGGTGCTACGGGACGGTTTCAACGATCATATCGGGGCATTGACCCAATGCTACGGCACGGCTCGACTGGATGGGGCCGTGTTGCGTCTGCCGCTCGTCGGCTTTATCGACGCCCAGGATGAACGGATGATAGCGACTGTCGCCGCCTTTGAACGAAGAATGGTCGATGGAGGCTATGTCTACCGTCTTTCCCCCGAGCACAATAGCGATACCAAGGGATTTCGCGAGGGCGCCTTCCTTGCGGTGGGTTGCTGGTTGGCGGACGTCTATGTCCTTCAAGGTCGTGCCGCCGACGCCCGCCGGATTTTCGACACACTGCTGGCCGCCGAAAACGATCTTGGCCTTCTAAGCGAAGAATATAGCGTTGAGGAACGCAGAGCGCTTGGGAACTTTCCACAGGCGCTTTCGCACATCGCGCTCGTTAACACCGCTATGACCCTTTCCAGCGGAAAACCGCCGCGGCTGGTGGTTTGAGGAAACAATCCTTCTAACGAAGCATACCGTTCACAATCCTGCGAATGCGAGCAATTTCGGGAACTCCCGCGGAAGCGGGTTGTTGTGTAAGCGGCTTCAATCAAACCGGAGCAGGAGGACAGTATGGCGACAACCGTCGGTGACTTCATCGTTGAACGGCTTCATCAATGGGGCGTTCGTCGAATGTTCGGATATCCGGGCGACGGCATAAATGGCATGTTTGGGGCGCTGAACCGTGCCAAGGAAAAGATTTCGTTCGTACAGGCTCGTCATGAAGAGATGGCCGCGTTCATGGCATCTGCCTATGCCAAGTTTTCCGGTGAGCTCGGCGTGTGTATCGCGACTTCGGGACCGGGCGCCTCCCATCTTGTCACCGGCCTTTATGATGCCCGGCTTGATCATCAGCCTGTTCTCGCAATCGTCGGACAGCAAGCAAGGCGCGCCATCGGCGGTCATTATCAGCAGGAAGTGGATCTTGTGTCCTTATTCAAGGATGTCGCCGGTGACTTTGTTCATCAGGCGGCGGTTCCCGCCCAGGTCCGACATTTGGTAGATCGGGCGGCGCGTATCGCGCTGGCGAATAGGACAGTGACCGCCCTCATTCTTCCCAACGATCTGCAGGACGTGCCGTTCGAGGAGCCACCCCGAAAGCATGGTACGGTCCATTCCGGTGTCGGCTTCCGCCCAGCCCGTGTGGTTCCGCATGCTAAAGATCTTCAGGCGGCGGCTGATATTCTCAATCAGGGCAAAAAAGTCGCCATGCTTGTCGGAGCGGGCGCGCTCCACGCGAGCGACGAGGTCATTGCCGTCGCCGACCGGCTGGGCGCCGGCGCTGCAAAGGCGCTGCTTGGGAAGGCATGCCTTCCGGATGAACTTCCCTGGGTCACCGGTTCGATCGGACTCCTCGGCACCAAACCGTCCTGGGACCTCATGGCTGACTGCGACACGCTGCTGATGATCGGTTCGGGTTTCCCCTATTCCGAGTTCCTGCCCGAAGAAGGACAAGCCAGGGCGGTACAAATCGACATTTCGCCGAGCATGCTGTCGCTGCGCTATCCCGCTGACGTCGGTCTTGTCGGCGATGCGGCCGAGACGCTGAAAGCGCTTCTTCCGTTGCTTTCTCAAAAGGATGATACCTGGCGTCGAGAAATCGAGCCCAATGTCGGCAAATGGTGGAAAACGCTGGAGAAGCGGGCTCTGGCAACAGCGAACCCCGTCAACCCGCAACGGGTCACCTGGGAATTGTCGCCTCGCCTTCCCGACCAAGCCATTATTACGAGCGACTCCGGTTCATGCGCCAACTGGTATGCCCGCGACCTGAAGATGAAGCGCGGGATGATGGCGTCTTTGTCTGGTGGCCTGGCCTCAATGGGGGCCGCCGTTCCCTATGCGATCGCCGCCAAGTTCGCGCACCCAGATCGGCCTGTCATCGGGCTGGTAGGCGATGGCGCGATGCAGATGAACAACATGGCTGAATTGATTACAGTCGCCAAATACTGGAAGGAGTGGCCTAGCCCCCACTTCATAGTCTGTGTCTTCAACAATGAGGACCTCAATCAGGTGACCTGGGAACAACGGGTGATGGAAGGCGACCCGAAGTTCGATGCATCGCAGAAGATCCCTAACGTTCCCTACCATCGCTTCGCCGAATTGATCGGACTTAAGGGCATTTATGTCGACAGACCCGAGGCCGTGGGCCCGGCTTGGGACGAGGCGCTACTCGCCGATCGCCCCGTCGTTCTCGAGGTCAAAACCGACCCCGAAGTCCCTCCTTTGCCGCCGCATATCACCTTCGAGCAGATGCAGCAGATTACACGCACGTTGTTGAAAGGCGATCCCCATGAATCCGGCATCATCAGGGGGACGCTTAAACAACTTTTCGGAGCGTTAGCGCCAGGCGGAGAAGGCGAATGATGGCGTCCCCCGCTATTGATGGGCTGGAAGCCTTTGCCTACACGATTGCCACCGATTGTCCGGAGGGCGACGGCACGCTGGAGTGGGATTCGACGACGCTCGTCTTGGTTCGCATTGAGGCGGGCGCACATATCGGGCTCGGCTACACCTATTGCGACCGCGCTGTGCTTGCCGTGATTTCAAGCCTCAAAACGATGATCTTGGGCGCGCAATGCGGCGATTTGGCGAAAATAATGTGCGAATGTCAGGCGAAGGTGCGCAACTTCGGGCGATCCGGCATTGCTGCCTGCGCGCTGTCTGCCCTCGATATAGCGCTCTGGGACCTGAAAGCCCACTGGCTTGATCTGCCGTTGGTCGAACTTCTCGGCAAAGCAACAGGACCGGTTCCAGTTTACGGCAGCGGAGGCTTCACAACCTATGACGAAAGCCGCTTGCGCGACCAACTAGCGGGCTGGGTTGAACAGGGCTGCAGATGGGTGAAAATGAAGGTCGGTGCAGATCCTGATCGCGATCCCGATCGCATCGCGGCCGCCAAAGAGGCGATTGGTTCGGCACAGCTCTTCGTTGATGCTAACGGGGCATTCACTTCAGGTGTGGCATTGCGCTTTGCCGCTAGCGTCGAGCAGGCGGAAATCCGGTGGTTCGAAGAGCCAGTCACGTCCGACGACGAGGCTGGACTTCGCCATGTCAGGGGTAGGTTGCCGCCAGGCATGGAGCTCGCAGCGGGCGAATATGTCTACACGCTTGACGATGCACGCCGCCTTCTGGAATCCGAGAGCGTGGACGTTCTCCAGTGCGACGTCACCCGGTGCGGCGGCATCACCGGCTTCATGAAAATCGCGGCGCTTGCTGAAGCCTTTCACATCGACCTCTCCGGCCATTGTGCGCCGTCGGCACACCTGCATGCGGCCAACGCGGTGCCGCGACTGCGCCACTTGGAATGGTTTCACGATCATGTCCGCATCGAGCAGATGCTCTTCGATGGTGCGGCAACCGTTTCCAATGGGCTGATCCAGCCAGATTTGGCGCGGGCGGGCCTGGGTCTCGAGTTTAAATTTTCCGACGCAGAACGCTTCAGAGTGCAATAATCGATGTCTTCATATACTCAACGTCAACAACAGCGGTCGTACCCCGTGGACCAACTGGCGGCAAGCGTCGACGCCATCGCGGCAGCCACCGCCGACCTGACGACGCGCGCGCGGCCGCGGAAATCGACACGCCGGCAAACACATGTCGTTGGTCCCGCTCGCCAGTTGAACGGTGCAGCCGCCATACTGGCCCTATCCGTTCTGGCTGACAGCGCCATCGAGCATTATCGCGGCGGGTTTCGCAACCGGGCCATGTACGCTCCGCTGGCGGCCTCTAGCCTAACGATGGTTGCGAGCCTGCTCGGCGTCTGTGACCGGCGGCCGCGGCGACATCCTGCGCGCGACGCCATCTACGCCGCGGCGGGTGCGACCGGGTTGACGGGTCTGCTCTTCCACACTGTCAACGTCTTAAAGCGGCCTGGACGCCTATCGTGGCTCAATCTGTTCTACGGTGCTCCGATCGGCGCCCCGATGGCTTTGGTCCTTGCCGGCGGGCTCGGTCGCGCCGCCGAGAGCGTTCGCGACACGAAGCGAGGGCGCGAGCCGCGACTGCTCGGAGTGTCCGCCGGTAAGGCGCTCACGCTTGGATCCTGCCTTGGCCTCGTCGGCACGATCGGTGAGGTGTCCCTCCTTCATTTCCGCGGCGCCTTCCAAAATCGGGCTATGTATCTTCCTGTCACCATCCCACCCGCGGCGGCAACCGTCTTGGCGGCTAACCTGGCAAGCTCAAGCCGCCGGAGTTTTGCGCTCGCGCGACCGATCCTTCGGCTGACGGCGGCACTCGGGATCGCGGGAGCAGGCGTCCACGCCTATGGCGTGTCACGCAATATGGGCGGCTGGCGTAACTGGTCGCAGAACCAGCTGAACGGTCCCCCTATTCCCGCTCCTCCCAGTTTCACCGGTCTTGCCTTGGCGGGACTGGCTGCCCTTTCGCTCCTCGAGATGGAGAAGGATTTTGACTGAGAGGTTTCCCGGCTATGACGTCCTCGACAAAAGGAATGGCCCCTCCTGGAACGAGAAGACGCGCTCCGTCATTAACGGGAGGCTGGTGATCGACCGCCAAAAGCGTAGCTTCCTTTCGCCGGAGGGTTGGATTGTTCTCACGGCTGTGTGCGCGCGTATCGCGCCGCAGAATGCCAAGCGCCACAATCCGGTTCCTATCGAGGCTGTCCTCGACCAAAAGCTCTTGGCCGGCCTGGCGGAGGGCTATCGCGATACACGTTTGCCGGCTGCCCCCCTTGCGTGGTCCACAGGTTTGCTGGCAATCGATGACGAAGCTAGGCTGAGAAGCGGAGAGGTCTTCGCAAAGCTCACGGCTGTCGACCAGGATACCGTGCTGACCTTGATCTCGAAGGCCGAGGTTCGATCATCCCTTTGGTCGGACCTTCCCCCCGAGCTCTTCTTCAGGAAGCGCCTCCTCCACGACATCGTATCAATCTACTACGCCTTCCCGGCAGCCTGGAACGAAATCGGCTTCGGGGGACCTGCCAGTCCAAGGGGCTACGTCCGCATGGGTTTCGACCGCCGCGATCCCTGGGAAGCGGTGGAGGCCAGCGACGGCAACAAAGCCAAGGCGAGAAAAGAAAATGCCCGGATTCGATGATCCCACCGAAACGCCGCGCGCGAAGGACGGACGGGCGCCAGATGTCTTCAGGCCAGGCGCATGGGTTCCGATGCGACAATATCGCGACGACGACGCTGTCGACTTTGCCATTGTCGGCACGGGCGCGGGCGGTGGAACGCTGGCTTGCAAGCTGGCGGAGTACGGTTTCTCGATCGTGGCCTTCGACGCTGGACCTTATTTCCGGCCGCTTGAAGACTTCGCGTCTGATGAAACGCATCAGTCGAAGCTCTATTGGACGGACGAACGGCTGGTCGACGGCGATACGCCGCTACAGCTCGGCGCGAATAACTCCGGCAAAGCCGTCGGTGGATCGACCGTTCATTTCGCGATGGTTTCTCTTCGCTTCCGCCCCGAATGGTTCAAATCGCGGAGCTTGCTCGGCTACGGTGCGGATTGGCCGCTCGGCTGGAAGGAAATGTGGTCCTACTATCGAGAGGTGGAGGTTGCGCTGGGTATTTCCGGTCCAGTTCGATATCCTTGGGGCCCACACCGCCCTCGCTATCCTTATCGCGCTCATGAATTGAATGCCGCCGCCCTCGTGCTTGCCAAGGGGGCCGAGGCGATGGGCATCAAGTGGTCCCCCACGCCGCTGGCGACCCTATCGGCTCCCCGTGGGCTGGCGCACCCGTGCGTCTACCGTGGCATGTGCGTCACCGGCTGTTCGACGAATGCGAAACAGAGCGTCCTCGTCACTTGGTTACCTCGAGCCCTCAAGGCCGGAGCGGAGATCCGGGATCTGGCGATGGTCGGCCGCATCGAGCATGATCGAGCCGGGCTGGTAACGGGCGTTCATTATTTTCGTGAAGGCGAATGGCGCTTTCAGAAGGCTCGCAATGTTGTGGTGGCTGGCTATGCAATCGAAACGCCGCGGCTGCTCTTGAACTCGGCGACGTCGCGTTATCCCGACGGCCTCGCCAACAGTTCCGGGCTGGTCGGTAAAAACCTGATGGTCCAGTCGAACCAGGCGGTCTGGGGCAAGATGGACCAGGAGATCCGCTCTTATAAAGGCCCGCCGTCGCTCGCGATCACCGAGCACTGGAACTACACCGACGAGGGAAAGGACTTCTTTGGCGGCTACAGCTATATGAGCCAGGGACCGTTGCCGATCGTCTGGGCCAATACACTTGCCGCAAAAAGGGGACTTTGGGGCGAAACGCTTGCGACGGAAATGGAGGACTACAATCATAACGTCGGCCTTAAGATCGTCGGCGAATGTCTTCCTCAGGAATGCAATCGGGTGACGCTCGCGCAAGAGCGTGACCAGTATGGCCTGCCGATCGCGCGCGTAACCTACAGTTACTGCGATAACGACAAACGGCTGATACGGCATGCTCTGGACTTTATGGGAGAGGCACTGCGCGCTTGCGACGCGCGTGAAATCTGGGAGGAGGAGGACGATACCTGCCACCTTAATGGAACGGCTCGAATGGGAGATGATCGCAAGACGAGCGTGGTGAACGCTGATTGTCGGAGCTGGGATATCCCCAATTTGTGGATCTGCGATGGATCCGTTTTCCCGACGGTGGGTGGAGTGAATCCTTCTCTCACGATTCAAGCGATCGCATGTCGCACCGCAGATCGCATCCGCATATTGTCGGCGCAAGGCGGTCATTAGCATTGCGGTTGCGGCGGGCTTGGGGCCTCAACTCGACGTCGCCGGCCTCCTTCTGCTTGATCAACCCTTCTGTCGAGCAATCGCTAGATTCCTATCCTTGCCCGGTGCGATCCTGTCCCTCGACGGCAACATGACTTGCTCGGCTCTCCTGCAAATGTCTCAGTGCGATTTTTTTCTCTACTGGTGAGCGCCATGAAGCGGCGATCGCAACGGCGGAAGTCACCCGCATCTACGCGTTGACCGTCACGGCGATGCCAAAGCCTACTCGCGCAGCTTGTTGCTGCGGATCGCGGGCGAGCTGGCGCCACAGGAGTGCCATCTGCGGAAACACCCTGTTCCGGCGACGTCGACATCGCCCCTTGGTCTGAGCTTCTGCAAATCGCCAAATAGCCAGGACAAAGCGTGCGGCGGCGTCTTGAGTGATGTGCAGCACCAGGTCTCCAGAGTTTCGCGGTCAACTGTGTGGGGAGTATTCCGTCAGTCTTCGATGTGATCAAACGATATCTCCCAGAGCTTGTGCGGTCTGAGCGTCCGGCAAGATATATGCGACTCCCGCCCCCTGGCATCAAACTCCAGGTCTGGCATGAATAGTCACGAGGTCAGTCTCGTGACTGGCCTATGCAAATATATCATACTGTGATATAAATGACGTTTCTCTACTCTAAGGGTTGACGGGTCTGTTAGCGATGGCGCCAAAGCAAAAGACGAACGCAATAACGGCACTTTTCGACGACCTCGCCAGCGCGAACGAGGCGCTTGAGCGTCTGCTCTCCGTTGGCATCTCTCCGACAAAGATCGAGCTGCTGACGGGGACGGATGCCATCGCATTCGCCGCCAACGAGGAAAATGGATTTTGGCAAAAGCTTGCAACATTGCTGTTCGAGGACGACGACAGGACGGCTCTCTTACGTGACTTGCGTCACGGTAGTCACCTGCTTGTTCTCAGCGATCTGGAATTCGGCGAAGACGATCTCGCGCTCGACACCCTGGACAATGACGATCTGTGGGATGCCCACGACAGCCGTCTCGAAAAATGAAACTCTTTGTCTGCAACTGGACGCGGACGGTTGGTGGGTCTCGATCGTCGGCAGTTGCACGGCTGCGCTACATGATCGCGTCAGTCCGCCACCATATCCCGACGGCATCCGAAGCGGATCGTCGTTTTCCAGGAGGGAGACACTTTGTCCTGCGAACCCCGAGAAACCTACCCGCCGATCGGTGTCCTGAAGCCTGTTGCGGAAAACGTCTGGATTGTGGACGGTCCGCTCATCCGTTTTGGCATGCCATGGCCGAAGATGCCGTTCCCAACGCGCATGAGTGTGATCAGACTTGCCGGCGGTCTTTTCATTCATTCTCCGACTGCACTCTCCCTCACTTTAAAAAATCAACTGCAAGAATTGGGATCTGTGCGTTGGATCGTGGGGCCTAACCGCATCCATTATTGGTGGATCCCCGATTGGAAGCGAGCTTACCCCGACGCAGAGATTTATCTTGCTCCCCGCATCCGCGAACAATCCAAGGGGCGCATCAACTTTACTGCTCATGCCCTGTCGGGAACGAAAGGCTATCCGTGGGACGAGGAACTCGAAACCTTGCCGGTGGAAGGCAGCTTCATGACCGAGATCGAGTTTTTCCATGCCGAGAGCCGTACATTGGTACTCACCGACCTCATCGAGAATTTTGAACCCTCTCGGCTCGATGGCTTCCTCACGCGCTGGCTAACGTGGCTCGGTGGCGTGCAGGATCCGCATGGCAGCATGCCACGGGACATGAGAATGACATTCCTGCAAAATCGGGAGAATCTCAAGGCTGCCGTGGAAAAGATGGTCGACTGGAATCCAGAGCGGATTATCCTGGCGCACGGTCGCTGGTACGACACTGATGGCGCCGGCGAGCTGCGCCGGGCTTTTGCTTGGTTACTGCGTTAGGGCCAGCGGTAGGTTCTTGGAACCTTGGCCTCTCGAAATGGTTGGCAGGTTAATTGTCTTGAAATGTCCGCCGTCACCCGGAACGGCAGCTTGCCGCGAGGGCCCAACGCATGTTTCCAAACTGGTTCCATATCCTCGCCGCCCTCACGATCTGTCTCGGCTTCCTTTCGGCGGGGGTCGTATTCGTTGACGTCCTACGGCATCCGCAACACATGGCGATCATGAACATCGTTTGGCCCGTCACAGCGCTGTTCGGAACGATCCCGCTGGTTCTTGCCTATTTCGCCTACGGGCGTTTGGCCAGCCGGGACGCCATGATGGAGGAAAAGAGCCGAGGAGAGCAGATCAAAATCCCCTTCCCTGTCATGGTCGGGAAAGGCGCCTTGCATTGCGGAAGCGGCTGCATGATCGGCGATGTTATCGCCGAATGGCTGGCCTTTGCGATGCCGGCTATTGCGGTTGCACTCGGGTGGCAGACCCTGTTTCACGAAAAAATGTTCGCGGTGTGGATCCTGGACTTTATCTTCGCCTTTGCTCTCGGCATTGTCTTTCAGTATTTCGCGATCGCCCCTATGCGCGGACTATCGGTTGGCGATGGGTTGAAAGCCGCCTTGAAAGCGGACACCCTTTCGCTCATTGCCTGGCAGGTCGGTATGTACGGCGCTATGGCCGTTTTGCAGCTCCTCGTCTTTCCGAAAGTTTTCGGTATCAAAGCCGAGGTCAATAGTTTGGAATTCTGGTTTGCCATGCAGATCGCCATGATCTGCGGCTTTGCGACGAGTTATCCAGTCAATTGGTATCTGATCTCGGCTGGCGTCAAGGAGAAGATGTGAGCGCAGCGATAGCGGTCATGTTCGTGGCGTGACTTTCACGAGAGAGGATCCAGCAAGGGCGAGAGATATGCAACCAATGCCTTGGGGCGTCCCATGCTCAAGTAAATGAGCCAATGACCCCGTTATTAAGAAATTCCCTCTCTGTAAGCTTCGTAAGCGGGCCCAGAACTTGGCCTAGCGAAAACGACCGACTTGAGGCCGCGAGCAGACTCGCCGCTATGAAATGACGCGAATAGCAAACTTTTTCTAAGCCAAAAAGTCCGCTATTCGAGAATTCAGAAGATTGGAAGGGGTGGCGTCGCCTTAACCGACTGGTTGGGATCGACTTGGTATTCGGGCTGTCATGACCGAAGCCCCGCATGCCCACTTCAGACGCCACCGGTTTCCTGCCGAGATCATTGCCCATGCGGTGTGGCTGTATTATCGGTTCCCGCTGAGCCTGCGCGACGTCGAAGACCTATTGGCGGAGCGCGGCATTGCCGTCACGTTTCAGACGGTTGCGGAATGGGCGGCGAAATTCGGCTTAAAGTTCGCTCATCAGCTCCGACGCCGCTCACGAAGCCACTTTGCCGACAAGTGGCAGCTCGATGAGATGGTGTTGACGATCAAGGGAAAGAAATACTGGCTGTTGCGCGCCGTCGATGCAAACGGTTACGTCCTCGATGCCCTGCTGCAAAACAGAAGGAACAAGGCAGTAGCGCTGCGTCTGATGCACAAGCTGCTCAAGAGCCAAGGTACCATCCCGCGGGTGCTGGTGACTGACAAGCTGCGTTCGTATTCGGCCGCGAAGGCCGAGTTGATGCCGGGCGTAGAGCATCGATCGCACAAGGGATTGAACAACCGTGCCGAAAATTCTCATCTGCCGCTACGGCGCCGAGAGCGGCGAATGATGTGCTTTAAGTCAGCGCGACAATGTCAACGTTTCGTCTCGGTCCATGATCAGGTCGCCAACCTCTTTCAGCTTCATCGGAAACATCTCTCTGCCACCGATCATCGCCAGCTCCGCACCCAGGCCGTCACCACCTGGTGTGAAACCGCATTGTCGATTGTGCTCTGAAATGCACCCTATAAGCACTCACGACGTCGGCGATCGGTTAAGGCGACGCCACCCAGGCGAAACCGGGCAAGCGATACCGTTACGATTCTGAGTACAAGCGCAATGGCACGGCCAACCTCTTCGTCATGGTCGATGCCTCGCAACCTGCTCGAAAGTGAGGTTCAGGCATGGGAGCGTTGTCGAGCCGATAGCGGTGCCCGAATCCGATGGATGTTCTCAATCGACCAAGCGCGGGAAAAAATGGCCAAGTCTTATCCGACACCACTGCTCAACGAGTCAGAATCTCGGTGACAGGAAACTAGCCGAAAGTTCGATGATTTCGTTGGTGATCTCTTCCTGGCGAAGCCGGCGGGAAAGAGGAACGAGTGTTTCAAGCGTTTTGTCGACATTCGTTTTGGCCGCGACCATCGAGCGCGTGCGGGCCTCGTTTTCCGCAGCGAAGGATATGGTCAGCGCTTCGCAGATTTCCGTGAATACGAACTCCTCCGCAAGCTGTTCCAGCAGACGCGGGGGCTGGATCGTAATGAGGGGCTGCTGAGAGCTTGCCGGAACAAAATGGCCGAAGTCGAAGGGGATGACCTTCCGACGGTGGATCTCCATCTGCCCCGACGTCGCGACGCTGGTGTAAATCAGCGTCACGCGCGACAGGGCGCCGGATCCGATCCGCTCGTAAAGCGCTTCCACGATCCTGTCGGCAAGGTCGGTCATCTGGTCGAGATGGGCAATCATCGGCGCTGCCCATTCCACCTCAAGGCTCCGCTCGGCCGCCAGCATGAGGCCGCGGTCACCGATCAAGAGGAGCCGATCCTGTGTGGCGGCGAGCATATCCGTTGCCGCATCCAGAATGTGTTCGCTGAAAGTGCCGGCAAAACCCTGGCCGGCGCATAGGGCGACGAGCATGCCGCTCGTTCTGGCGTCGCTGGGAGACCGTGCCGGCTGCGGTGGCAGGAACGCAAGCGCGGTGCCGATCGCCTTGCCGATCATCTCCGAATAGGTTCTTATGCCTTCCAGATGACTTTTGGCCTCCCGCGAGCGTGCGGCGGCGATCCCGCGCATAGCCGTCACCACGGCTGAGAGCTGATAGACCGATTCTATGCGGGCTTGGACGTTGCTCAGGCGATTTGTCATGGCTTTACTGGCATGTCCTGAAAGATGCCGTCGACTATCGCCAAGTGGACGGCTTCGACGAGACTATCTCGCTCCAGATCGCTCAGTCGTTTGCCGGCGAGGATCGTTTGCCGCGCGTCTTCGGCCTTTCCTTCGATCAGGGAGGGCAGGCTGCCGCGCAGCAGATCAATCCGCGCGGGGGTGAGTGTATCGAGGGCTCCCGCACCAAGTGCGGCGAGAAGCGCGATCTGGTCGATCATGCGTAACGCGGCGAAGCGTGGCTGCCCGAGGAGCGCGCGGATCCGTTCACCGCGCGTCATTTGTCCCTTGACGCGACTGTCCGAAATGCCGCCGAACCGCGTGAACATTTCCAGTTCGAGAAATTGAGAATAGTCCAGCCGGATGCGTCCTGAAACCTGCCGAAGCGCGGGATGCTGGGCTTTGCCGCCAACGCGGCTGACGCTCAGCCCGACATCGACAGCGGGCCGTTGATCCGCCGCGAAAAGCCGCGAGCTAAGCACAATCTGGCCATCCGTGATCGAGATCAGGTTGGTGGGAATATAGGCGGAGAGATTGCCGGCGTCCGTTTCGGCTATCGGGAACGCCGTCAGCGACCCTCCACCTTGGGCGGATGACAGCATCGCCGCCCTCTCCAGAAGGCGCGCATGCAGATAAAATATGTCGCCAGGATAGGCCTCGCGGCCGGGCGGCTCGTGCGTGAGCAGTGCAAGTTCGCGGTGCGTGGCGGCATGTTTGGTGAGGTCATCGACAATTACTAGGGCGTGGCCGCCGCGATCGCGAAAATATTCCGCCATGGTGAAGCCGGCGAAGGGGGCGATCCATTGCAGCCCCGCCGAAACCGATGCCGGCGCCACGACGAAGATGCATCGCTGCGGAGCGCCATGCCTGCGTACGGCTTCGATAACGCGCTCAACCGCCGTTGTCTGCTGGCCCACCGCGACATAGACGCAAGTAATGTCGGAATCTCTCTGATTGATCATCGTATCGACGGCGATTGAAGTCTTGCCCGTCGCCCGGTCGCCGATGATCAGTTCGCGCTGCCCGCGCCCAAGTGAAAAGAGGGAGTCAATCACCAATATGCCGGTCTCGACCGGTCGCGATACCAGATCGCGCTCGATGATTGCTGGCGCGGGACGCTCGACGGGGTGAAATTCACGGGCGGCGATCGGGCCGCCTTCGTCAAGGGGGCGGCCGAGCGGATCCACGATGCGGCCCAGAAGGGCCTCGCCCACTGGAACCCGCACCACCTCGCCCGTGCCGGTAACAACCGAACCGGCCTCGATCGACTCGCCATCGTCGAGTAGGACCGCGTCGATCGTATCGGCATCGAGTGTGAGCGCGAATCCGGTGTAGCCGTTTGCGAAGGTCAGCAACTCGTTCAATCGAGCCCTTGGCAGGCCGGAGACGCGCGCAATGCCATCCGCGACCTGCTCGACCCGGCCGATCGTCTCCGCTTGCGGCCGTAACTGCAGGTGCTCGATCGTATTGCGGCTCTGCAAAAGCCAGTCCGGCTTTGTGGCTTCAAGTCCTGTCATGACGCTTCAACTCCAGTGCAATTCGGTCCAGATCGGCTCTCAGGCTGTTGAGGACGATGGCGTGGGACGTCTGGATCTCCAAACCTGCGATCAATGCCGGATCGGGTCGGACGTCGATTTCTACCGGCCGTCCGAGAACCTCGGCGAGGGCCGAGCGGATGGAGCCTGCTTCCGCACCGCTCAACGGTCGCGCCGCCTTTACCGGAATCGGGCCAGCATCTGCGAGCGCGGCGAGGCTTTCCGGTGGCAAGGTCCGCAACGCGCCGGCGATGCCATCGATGAAGCCGTCAACTTTGGCTTCGTCCGGTAGCCTCGACACCAATTTTGCCGCGATATCGACCGCCAGCGATTTCGCATCTTCCGCAAATGTTGCCTCGCTCTCCTTGCGATGGCGTTCGATAGCGACATTCGCGGCGGAGCGCAGCCGCTCCGCTTCCGATTGGGCATCGGCGAGCAGGGTGGACTTTGCCGTCTCCGCGCTTGCCACGGCCGCCCTCAAGGCGTCCGCTCGCGTCGCCGTTATGCGAGCGGTTTCCTCTTCGGCCTTGCGTTTCTCCGCTTCGGCCGCGGCTCTGGCGGCCTCGGCATCGGCAATCAGTTTCGCCGCCGCCGCCTGCCGGGCGTCGATCATCGCGACGACGGGCTGCATGAGGAAGCGTTTCAGCAGCCAGAGCAGCACAAGGACGTTGATCGTCTGCAGCGTCAATGTCCACCAATCGATATGCATCTCCTGGGCTTCCTCAACCGGCGTAGGGATTGGCGAAGAGGACGAGGAGCGCGATGACCAGGCAATAGATTGCCATGGTCTCGATCATGGCAAGGCCGACAAAGAGCGTCCGCGAGAGCGTGCCGGCGGCCTCCGGTTGGCGCGCGATCGCGTCCATGGCGGCAGCAACCGCCCGCCCCTCGGCCAGAGCAGGGCCGATGGCTCCAAAGGAAACGGCGAGTGCGGCCGCGATGATGCTGACGATTCCGATGATGTTCATTGCTGCGCGTGCTCCTTTGTATTGACGGATGAATCGGACCCGCCCGTAACAGCGGCGCCGACGAAGACCATGGACAGGACGGCGAAGATGTAGGCCTGTATGGCGCCGGTCAGCAGGTCCAGCGCCATCAGCGGGATGGGAACCAGCAGGCCAGCCAGCGACAGCACGATGCCGATGACGAAGACGCCGCTCATGATATTGCCGAAGAGACGTACGATGAGCGAGAATGTGCGCGTGATCTGTTCGACCACATTGAGCGGCATCATCACCCAGCTCGGCTCGGCGAAGGTCTTGAGATAGCCGGCCGCTCCGCGAACCTTGAAGCCGTAGAAGATGGTTGCGGCAAGCACGATGAACGCAAGAGCCGCGTCCGTTTCCGGATGCGCGGTTGGCGGTTCGATGCCGGGGACGAGAGAGGACCAGTTGGCAACGAGCACGAAGATGAAGATTGTGCCGATTAGCGGGCGATAGGGGCGAGGGTCGGTTTGCATGGTGTCCCGGATCTGGCTGTCAATGGTCTCGACAAGCATCTCCAGTACGCTTTGAATTCTGGAAGGCGTCATCGAAAGATGCCGCCTGGCCAGCAGGGATGCCGATGTCAGAAGGAGCATGATCCCCCAGGTGACCATGACAGGAGCGGTGATCGGAACCGGCCCGATCGAGAAGAGCGGCACAATTTCGAGCGGCGAGTTCATTGCAGGTTCCTGACCCGCCGCAGGACAATGCTACGCGCCAGCAGTATTCCCAACATGCCGCAAAGCAGCGCGAACGCACCGAGCATGGCAAGGAGCGCCAGGACGCCACCAAGCAAAGCAAGCCGGGCAAGCTGAAGGAGCAGGGCTTTCGCAAGTCCACCATCGGTAAAGAAGCAGAGGTTCCGCCGCAGCGTCGCGAAATGGATCAATCCGATCAGCAGGCCGGCGACAAACGCGATTGCGCCGGCCAATCCCATATTGCTTACATGCAGGGGTAGAAGGTTTTCAATCATGAGCGATGCATCCATTTCCAGGCGAACCAGAGGCCAAAAGCGGCGCCAATCATGATAAGAGGCGCCGAAAAGAAGATGCCGGTATTCAGGCCGCGATCGAGGAGGCGGCCCAGTATGACACCAAGGAGGGTCGGCACGATGATCGTCCAGCCGAGTATGCCGATCTGCCCAAGGCGGACGCCGAGCGAGGGTTCCGGCACCTGAAGCCCCTGCCGGTCGCGTTCGGCGGTGCGGCGGGCGGCGTCCCGCAGCCGGTCCTTGGAATCCGGCGGGCGAGCACCATCCGTCATGGCGCGCCTTCCTTGCCGCCGCTCGGCGCGACTATTCCGGTCACGATCGGGCCGGAGATATTTCATCAGCTGTCGGACTGCGTTGGCATGGAGCCGTGTCTGCTCGATACGCGTGCGGCGATCCGCTTCCGCGCTCTCCAACCTCATATGCTGTATATCGCTCTCGAGGCGGACGAGATCGTCACCGAGGGCGCCCTGCCGGCAGGCGACAGAGACAAAACGCCCACCAGCAACCGTGATCACTCCACCGCTGACGGCACAGAAGTGCACGTGATTGCCGCCGTCCCGCCAGCGGATGATGGAAGCCGGCAGCACGGTCAGGAAATCCGCATGACCGGGCAGGATACCGAAGCCGCCGGTCTTGTCCTCCGCCCGCACGGAGACGACATCCGACGCGTCCGCCAACACCGTCGATGGCGTGGTGATGACCAGATGGAGACATCCGCTCATGCCGCCTTCTCCTCCTGCTTGGTGGCCTTGACAGCTTTGCGGGCGGCGTCTTCCTTCTCGCGTGCTTCATCCAGCGTGCCGACCATGTAGAGCGAGCTTTCCTGCCAGCCGTCGCATTCGCCGGACAGGATTGCGCGGCAGCCGGTGATCGTATCGGCCAGCTTGACCGAGCGGCCGAGCGTGCCGGTAAAGGCTTCGGTCACGGTGAACGGTTGCGTCAGGAATCGCTGCAGCCGTCTTACCCTTTCGACGATGCGGCGATCCTCGCTGCCGAGTTCCTCCACACCAAGAAGCGAGATGACATCCTGCAATTCCCTATAATGCTCGATGATGCGGCGGACATCCATTGCGATCTGTGCGTGGTCTTTACCGACAACAAGAGCATCGAGCAGGACCGAGGAAGATGAGATCGGGTCCACCGCCGGATACATGCCTTCCGCCGCCATTTCGCGTGACAGCACCACCATGCTGTCCACATGCGCGGCGATCGTCGTGACTGCGGGATCGGTAAAATCATCGGCGGGAACATAGACTGCCTCGATGGCGGTGATCGAGGCGTCGCCGACAGAGGCGATCCGGTCCTGCAACGCTGCGACTTCACTGGCAAGCGTAGGCTGATAGCCCACCCGCGAGGGTAGGCGTCCCAGCAGGCCGGAAACCTCCGCGCCGGCCTGGACGAAGCGAAAGACATTATCCATCAGTAATAGAACATTCTGGTGTCGTTCGTCGCGGAAAAACTCGGCGATCGTCAGCGCGGTCATCGGCACGCGCCAGCGCGCGCCCGGCGGTTCGTTCATCTGGCCGAAGACGAGTGCGGTTTTGGCAAGCACGCCGGATTCCGACATATCCAGCAGCATCTCATGTCCTTCGCGAGATCGTTCTCCCACACCCGCAAAGACGGAAATGCCTTGATAGTTTTTCACCATCGCATGGATCAATTCCATGACGAGAACCGTCTTGCCAACACCTGCTCCCCCGAACATGGCTGCTTTTCCGCCTTGCGCGATCGGTGTAAGGAGATCGATCACCTTGATGCCCGTGACAAACAGGTCAGTCACACCCCTTTGGCTGGCAAGTGGCGGGGGTAGCCTGTGGATCGAGCGTCGAGGCGCGTCGGTCGGAAAATCGCCGTGCCCGTCTCCCGGATTTCCCGTGACGTCCATAAGACGACCCAGGACGGCTTCGCCAACTGGTATGCTTATAGACTTGCCGGTGCGGCTCGCTTCGTCACCACGTCTCAGTCCGTTCGTCGTTTGAAGCGCGATGGCTCGGATTGTTCGCCGATCAAGATGCGCTTGCACCTCAGCGACAAGTGTCGCAGTTCCACCCAGCAGCGAAAGCGCTTCGCCAATCTCCGGCAGAGCGTCGGTCGCAAAGGCGACATCGACAACGGCACCACGCACCGACACTATTTTTCCGAAGCCTGACATAGCATTCGGTCTCCACTGTGTAGCCAAGTCCCTCGTCTTCGATGCATTCTTTAGCCGAACTGCACATTGATCTTGATCATTTTATTCGCCGTTATAAGCACACTCTTGCGAATTGGACTGCTTAGGCGCGATCGATAGAGATCGATGGAAGTTCTCGATTGAAGACGATATTCTGACATTTGATATATTTGCCGACGACAACGTCGAATTGGTGTTGTGGTCGTACTCTGCCGACTTTGACGTCCCTACCCTAACTGTAGATGCAGCCTTTGAATTCATTTCTGACGCGGTGAACGAATATCGAAGGATTTCGGCGCGTACCAAGGCGTCACGAGCGGATCGGCAAGTAGGTTTGCAATTTCTTGAACACATTCGAGGTGTTTAAAGGCGCCGTGGCGCACACCCACTTCATCAACGAAATAATGGTCAGTGGTTAGAGGAACCTCAATCCTAGGCGAGAAGCCTCCAAGTCAGATGGCTCATCCCAATCACAAAAATCCGTCGGCCAGTGTGAAGATTTCGGGTCCTTCGTATGGCCGGTCCGGCCAAATCCGCGAAAGCTCGACTTCTATGGCTTCCGTCAAGGTGCTGTCGCTTTGCCTCTAATTCCGAGATTTTTTGCGTTCAGCGTCGACAGACCTCAATTTTTGCCCTTAAATACGAGACGACGATCAGCTTCGTTCGATAGTATGTGATATTGAGGTGCGACGTCGGCTCTCAATCTGGCGACAGATCCGGTTGACGGTTACGAGCAAGCGGTCGTCCTTTTGATAACTTCGGAGCAAGGCGACTGTGGCGAAGTCATCGATACCAGTGGCAAACAACGCCGCTTTGAGTAGCGGACGCTTCTGGACCACTGCAATCGCGGCGAGACAGAAGAGACGGATGTCCGGATCGAAGCTCTGTAGCGCCGAAGCAGGATCACCGCGGACATCCTTTAGTGCCATTGCAAAGGTGACGCCCCGCATTACCCGTCGGATTTGGCGGATGCTGTTCTGCATTACCGCTTGCTCAAGCAGAACCGACCCAGCCCGCGCGCGCCGAAGCAATTTTTGCGGCAGAACAACTTCACCCAACTTGGGTAAGGTTGGCGTGAGCATCGCCCCACAGATTTGACAGTCGAATGCCCAGGCTCGCCGCCAATGCTTGAGTGCGAGGCTGCGCATCGTACAGTTCGGACAGGCTTGGAATGGAAAAAGCGCAGTCAGCGCAGCTTCGGTATCGTTCAATGCCGGAAAGGTCAGGGACTGGACAAGTTCAGGAGTAACCCTCGCGGCCAAGGCGATCTTTTCGGCTGTGCCTGCTTCGAGCCCGAAATCGAGGGAAACCGCATACCGATAATCCAGGCCAACGTGCGCCAGAAGATCGACGAAATCGCAGTAGTTGGCAGTGGCAAGCCGTCTAAGCCAGCCAGAAAGCAACTCGTCTTGGACAGGCATGACAGTTTTTGGCAGCGGGCGCAGTTTAGGGGCCTGCCTGCTCCAGCCGCCGCTGCGCAGGCGCATGACGCGACCAGACGGGAGACCACCTGGCGATCGCGCCATCGGTGATGCATTCTTCGCCCGAGCAGATGGCATCGATGGAAAGATCCTTGACCAAAGAGAAGATGCGCGATGTTACTCCACCAGACAGCGCCAATATCTGCTTGAGAGCTTTAATTTTCAGATTGGATTTCTTCGCGAGCGGCATCGCCGCGATAAGGGTCTGGATCATATCCGAGAATTCGGCGTCGTCACGCCAGTTTGGCAAGTGATGCTCATCGAGACGCCGGGCCAACTGAACATCGCCGCGGATGGCATCGACTGCCTCGCTGACCCCGAAACAGACCAGCGAGGCCTCAAGTTCATTGCTGAGGTAACGCAGAACATTGAGGAAACGGCGTTGTTCGCGATGTGTACCCGCCAATAGATTGTGGACTTCGTCGACCATGATCATCCGCAAACCGAGGTCGCGCAGCAGAGCAATGACACGGACCTCGAGAGCGGCGACACTCTGCGCGCGTATGCCCAACGCCGTGGCTGGTGCGCCGACGGCAGCGAGGATGTGCAGGTAGAATCGCCGCTCGTCAGGAGCCGGCGGCGCCTGCAACAGTAAAAGCGGTGTATGGGTTATGCCTGCGGTCGCATCATATTCCGGGGCGTATCTGCGCGAGAGATTTCGGGCGATCATCGTCTTGCCGACACCCGAGGCGCCGTGGACGAGAAGACCTGGCATGCGTGTCTGCCTCGGCGCTTCGAGAAGAAACTGCAACCTGTCCAAGACACTTTCCGCGCGTGGAAATCCGATCCAGATGTCCGATTGAATGAGGGCGATGCGACCGTCTTCACCTGATCCTTCAGCTCTCACGTCACCATCTCTCCACCTTTAACAGCGGTCGCGACGTATCACCCGTGTCTACGGGGCGCAGCCCCTCGGATGATCCATCAGTCTGCACTGCCTCTTTCAATTGATCTTGTCTTTCGCGGGATCGACGTTCCGCCTTGGTCCGCACGCGGCTTTCATCCGCGATCTGGCGTTGCTGATGGATCAACTGGGCAAGCACTACCTCATTTGATCCTTTCCTGCCCAAAGCACGGCCCTTCTGCATGGCCTCGCGATATTCCCGCAGCGACACCGGCGGGGTTTCCAGGTTGCGGTACCGCGCTTCGATACAACGTCCGCCCTCCAGTTCGACCCAGATCGACGAAAGATCGCGGGGATCATACCGCACGATCACTTTCCGATCTTTACGACCAATGTGCCCTGCCAAGACATCCGACCAATAGCGTATACCGAACAGATGGATACCGTCTCGCCTAACCTGGCGCTGTTCGCTTGGCAGGAAGCTCACCTTAAACGCATCCATGTCGAAGGGAATATCGCTCGACATCTGCGCGGCCAAAGCTTCCCATTTGGCGACGGGCGTACAACCGAGACTGGAGTGAATACTGTTGTTGTAGCGGCAGATTTCCAGCGCGAACCAGCTATCGAATTCGCTCAGCGTCATTGCCGCTTTGACTTCGGCCTTATAGCTGCCCTTGGCGGCAACGGACGATTGCGTGGTTCCAGGCAATAGATGGACAGCTCCCATCATCGTGCCAATTAGCCGCTCGATGTGCCCGCCGAAGTGGGGGCTCCCTTGAGGCCTGTAGACAAGCTTAATTCCCCACTCCAGACAGGCCGCCTGAAACGCCTTGGATCGGAAATCACGGCCGTTGTCTACGTGGATGCTGCGCGGTTTACCCTGTGCAGGCCAAGGCGCATTGCAGCCGATCTCGGGGAGTAACTCTGCCTTCGGCGCCACCGCACGGGTAAGGCAAAGTGCCACCGAAAGACGCGAAGGCGCATCGAAGCTGACGTAGTAGCCGTTGACGATCCGCGTTGCGATGTCGATCGCAAGCGTCACCCAGGGACGCCCGATGGGTGTGCGTTCAAAACTATCGACAAGGATGATGTCTGCAGGCGTATGGTCGATCTGGACGACATCCAGAGGTAATTCGGCCCTGTTTTTACCTGGGACCGGCGCAAACCTTTGACGTGCTACCTTTGCACCCTCTCTTGCCTTCATGACTTCACGCTCGTCCATCGCATCAAGACGTCGCTGAATCGTTCGCCGCGTCGGCGCTTGTAGCCCGAGTTCACCACAGGCCATCCTGATCTCCGACACCACCCGGGACAAGCTCGCTCGTTCCCGCCGCAAGTAGTAGCGACGAAGATACTCCTCGATGAGCGTCTCGACCTCGCTAGATATGACCGTTGCGCCTGTACGGCGGCCACGCTTCTGCGGTACCAGCGCACTGGTCCGCCCGCCGTTCTCGGCAAGGAGCCATATCCAACGCCAAACCGTTGCTCTGCTTACACCCAACTCCCAAACCGCATCATGAATGCCGCTTTCCAAACTGCCCTTGCCAGAAAGATAATCCTGAACAAGCGGCCGCAAGACCGCCGCTCTTCGCGTGGCCTCAGCACCGATCGTCCCGGCGTGGTCCTCTTTACTATCCATAGCAGCCAACCGCCCGCCCCCCGTGAGCCCTGTCTCAATTTTAGGGGCAAAATCTCGAATTTAAAGGCAAAATATCAGATTTAAGGACAAGAAATCCCTTTAATTTTGTTGAAGCTCTCATCTCGCCTTTAAGAGCAAAGCGACATCGGGCCTTCACTCGCAAGCGGCCGGTGCGCAAACCCTGGCCGGACAAGGGGCCGTCGTAACGCGTGGTGATGCCCCTGACGTGTTTGAGTTTGTTGAAATATCGATCGACGAGCTTGCGCTGTCCCTACCGCAATCGAAGAATGGCTGGCAGACTTTGTCGAGGCCAGGGATATCGTTGGGAGCTTCCGCGAAATGGTGCGGCACAAGTCGTCAATTGATCTGGACGCCTGGATCGCCCGCGCAGCCTTCAATGTTGGTGCACCAGCTCGTTCTTGGCCATAGCAAGATGGTGCAGCTGGTGATGCGAGCCGCTTACGAGCAATCCGATGAAGCCGAGGCCGCGGATGTGCGCCGCCTCCTTGTCGTCGCGCGACGTTACGGTCAAACGCACGCCGTCCGACACTATTTCAGCCTTGGCCTGCCAACCGTTCATCTCATTGAGTTCCTGGGCATGCTCGGGGATCATCCGCTGAATTGCGGCAAGCGTGCGACCCTCGCCGATGATCGTGATTGCAAGGCCGCCGTCGATCGACGTTGCCGCTGCGCTGGCCCTCAGCGTCACCTCATTCATGTCGATCAGGTGCTGACGTAGCGCTTCGAGGTTTATCTTCGACCAATCCGTCTTGGGATCTGCCTCCAGGATGCCGACAATTTCCTGAATGGCGCCGAAGGCATCCTGCCCGGGCATCGCCGGCGCATTCATGCCCATCGGCATCTCATTTTGGCTATGCATTTGCATCATATGCTGCATCATGCCGGGCATCTGGTGATCACCCGGCATGGCGTGATCTCTCACGGGCATTTGCTGAGAAAATGCCATGCCGATCGGATGAACAATGGCTATGCCGGCCACAATCGCGATCGCGGAGGTTGCCGTGATGATACCGAACTTGCGGATTGACGATGTCATCGAAATCTCCTGAACGAGGAACGATGACGATACATTATCCAAAACGATCGACCACACATATGATCGGCATCATATGCCTGTCGCCTTGTTCAAGATGATCCGGTCCTTCGTGCGGATAAGAGTTCCGTCAGCCTCGAGCGTGCTTAGCGTCCGATAGAGGACCTCGTGGGTAAGACCGAGTTCAGCGGCGAGGTCCTTCACCGTCCCCCGCAGGGCGATCGTGCGCCCGTCCGCCCCCGTATTCAGTGCTAGATAGTGTTCGATGCGTTCGCGCGCGGAACGGATGTTTCGCAATTCAAGGCGGGTTCTCAGCGCCATCAGCTCATGGGCAAGCCTTGCGGCGAACGCCGCGAGTGCTTCGGGGTTCCGCCGGAACTCGGCAAGCAGCGCCTCCTTGGGATTGAGGCGCACCCTTGCGTCGGTCATGGCCACGGCATCGCAATGGTAGACCGTCGAAAAAAGCGAGGCTTCCGCAATCCAGTCGCCTGGGCCGGCCACATGGAGAACTACTTCGTGGCCGGTCTGATCGACGCGAGTTAGCCGTACTTGGCCCTGTTCGATTTCATAGAGTCCGACCGTGGGGTCATCTTTTCGGAACAGCATTTCGCCACGCGTGAGCGAGCGTTCCCGTGTCTCAATGTCGCGCGGCAGCCCCTCTGTCAAATCTGCAGTCGATGGTTTCAAGGAATCCTCGCAAGCAACAAAACAAGCACATACTACATTGGATTTCGATGGCGCGCATCTGGTTGCATACTAAGCGGCTTGGCCGGCGCCTAGGCAGCCCATTTCGCGATCAACGGTGAAGACAGGGATGCGAAGCGTGCATATTCTTAAAGGAATAGGTGCGTGCAAGGTCGCGGCGCAGCGGATCGCGAATGTATTGTTGAAGCCATTGCCCGGCGGCGACAGGCGCTCTCTGACCTCGATGCGGCGGAATGACCGGCTGCTCCAACTGTCCAAGCTAAAGCCGATGGGTGCGTCTCATCCGCGCACTCCCTTCCCTTGCAACCCGGTTCAGCCGGTCCGGTCCGGGCTTGCCTCAGCGCAAGTGGAGATGTCGAGTGTCGCATTTCTAAATGGCTGAAGACACCGCCCAAAGTGACACTTTAACTTTGCGCAACGGCGGACATTCCAACCCGGCCTTACATGGCTCCGAGGCGTAATGCAATTTATGGAACCTTCAGCATGTGCTGATTGGTTTGTCCAAACTGTAGAGCGCAAGCGAGATTCTGAGTAATGACAGCGCAAACTTGCGCTCCGCTGTGATGACGTCATCATTATTTTGCACGCCTGACCGCTCCGCCTACCAGCAGCGTGCGTCGCGTAAGAATATTGCCCGAAGTCATGCGCGAGCCTGGATCGGTAGACGCTGGTTGCGACCCCAGAAGATAAAAGCCGAAAGCGCAAGAAGGATAAAATTCAGCGGAGTGACGGCAATCTCGCCACGTGCCACATGGAAGATGATCGCCGTGATCTGCAGAGCGACGCACCCGAGCGCGGCTAGCACTGTAAGTCGGGGTTGAATTCGGCTCGCCGATGGCAGAAGAACGCCTATGCCGCCGGCCAAGTCCACAATGCCGTTGAAGTGCAGAAACCACGGCGGAACTTCGCCCGGCCACACCCACATGGCCGCCAATGTAGCGACCGGCATGAAAAGCTTCATGCAGCCGAAAACAACGAACAGCAAGAAAACGACGACTTGGGCCGTCCACAGGCCGAGCCTCAGGAGCTTTCCCGCTGGAGGCTGCGACGATTGGTTGAAAATTGGGGTCATTTCATCGGTCTCCGATCTGGGATGTTTGGGCTGCGGCAAAGAAGAGTCGCGGAATTGCGCCGTGATGGAGACGATCGACGCGCCGGTCTTCGGGAAAACTCCGGATCATTGGCGCGTCTTCGGCAAGTTCGGGAACCGGGACGTTCCTTTTGGATGGCATCCCGCTGCGCGAAGAGAGTGTTGAGACTATCGGCCTGGATCGTAACGTCGAGCTTGGCCGAAGGACGCAGCTACCGTTGGATCGCCCGCGATCTGGCCATCAGCAAGAATACGGTTGCTGATATCGCCAAACGCGATCGCGCCAGCGCAGAATGACATCGTTTCCCAGATTTCCGCCGTACTCATCGGCGGGAAATTTGATCTCGGACAAGGCGATTGGGGTGAGAAGAGATTAGCTTGCACGAAGGTGCGCGAAGACTGGCTGAAGGCCGTCCCTTGCCTATCTGCGCAAATAAAGGAGAGCAAGTTGCGCTTCCAGAAGGTCTTGATAGCAGTTGATGATGACCCTATCGCGGCCCGTGCCGCCGAGGTGGGCGTGGACCTGGCGCGCACCCTCCATGCAAGGGTTGCGTTAATTCATGCCATAGACCCGTCATTGATCTTCGCTCCGGAGATCGGCATCGCAGCCGACGAGCTCGCTCTTCGCGCCGAGCAGGACGGCACCCGATTAATGGCCGATTTCCGCGCCAGGTTGCCCGCAGGAATGCTCGCGTCGCAGTTCCTCCCGGAAGGCCCCCCGGGAGCGGAGATCGTCAAGGCCGCCAGGGAATGGGAGGCGGATCTGATCGTGATCGGCAGCCATGGTCGTAGCGGTATCACGCGAGCCTTGGTAGGCAGTGTTGCGGAGGCGGTCATGCGCGAGGCATCTTGTCCAATCCTCGTCGTCCGAGCCAAGGAGTGAACGACCGTCGAGAGCCGGCGAACGAGCACTCTGAACCCACCTCGCCGGAAGGGCGTGCTGCCCTAGTCGACGGATCAATCGGCCTTTCCAGCAAGGAGGCAAGGAAACGACTTGCTGAGGTGGGACCGAACGCCGTGCCGGAGGCGAAGAGCCATCCGCTCATCAGCTTCGCACGCAAGTTCTGGGGCCTTTCGGCCTGGATGATCGAGCTGATCGTGCTCGTATCCTTCCTGCTCCATAAATGGACTGACCTGTGGATTGCTCTGGCGCTCCTCGTTGTGAACGCCATCCTCAGCTTCATGCAGGAGCATCGCGCTGCGGCGGCGGTGTCGGCACTTAGGCAAAGACTGCAGGTAACGGCCCGGGTGCTACGAGACAATATCTGGCAGGCAGTAGCGGCACAGGAACTCGTTCCCGGCGATGTCATACGCGTGCGCTTCGGAGACTTCGTGCCGGCTGACGCCCAGATCGTCGCGGGAGCACTGCAGGTCGACCAATCGGCGCTGACGGGAGAGTCCCGCGAGATCACCAAGACGAACGACGCCGTTCTCTATTCAGGCTCCACCGTCAGGGACGGCGAGGCAACCGCAATCGTCACCGCGACCGGCGTCAAGACCTATTTCGGCCGCACCACGCAGCTCGTGGAGAACGCGCATCCGAAGCTGCATATAGAAGAAGTCATCACGCGCGTCGTCCGGTGGCTGTTCCTCATCGTCGGCATCCTTGTCGCGGTCGCCGTGGTCGCATCACTTCTCGGAGGCTTGCATCTCATCGACATCCTGCCGCTGTCGCTCGTGCTGCTGATGAGCGCCGTCCCCGTGGCGCTGCCGGTCATGTTCACGGTCAGCATGGCCGTCGGCGCAATGGAGCTGGCTCGTCATGGCGTGCTCGTGACGCGGCTCAGCGCGGCCGAAGACGCGGCGAATATGGACATGGTCTGCGCCGACAAGACCGGGACGCTCACCATGAACCGGCTGTCCTTCATGGGTGCACTGCCTCAGCCGGGATACGCTACCGAGGACGTACTGCGCACTGGAGCGCTCGCCTCGCAGGAGGCCGATCAGGACCCGATTGATCTGGCCCTTCTGCGGGCAGCCCGAGGCCACCAGCTCCTCGACAACGGCACGTCACTCATCTCCTTCACACCGTTCTCGCCCAAGACGCGGCGCACTGAGGCGCTCGTCGAACTGAGTGGCGTCAATATCCGCGTGATGAAAGGCGCACTCCGTACTGTGGCGGAAGCCGCAGGCCTGGACGCAGCGGCCGTCGCTACCCTTGAAGCCAAGGCCACCGAAGAGGCCAAACAGGGTGTTCGGGTTCTTGCCGTCGCACGAGCCGACGGCGAAACCCCCTTGCAGTTCGTCGGTCTTGCGCTGCTTCATGATGCGCCCCGTCCGGACTCCCGTCAGCTTATCGACAAACTCCGCAGCCTTGGCGTTTCGATAAAGATGCTCACGGGCGACGCGCTACCGGTCGCGCGCGCCGTGGCGGGTGAGCTTGGCTTGGGTGAGATCGTGCGCGCCCCCGAATTGCGTACTACCGCGCATGGAGCACCGGCCGGTACAGCGGATCTGGTTCAGAAGTCGAGCGGCTTCGCCGAAGTGTTTCCCGAGGACAAGTTCCTCGTGGTGCAGGCGCTCCAGACCGCCGGTCATGTCGTCGGCATGACCGGCGATGGCGTGAACGATGCGCCGGCGTTGCGTCAAGCCGAAGTCGGCATCGCTGTCAGCGGCGCGACCGACGTTGCCAAAGGGGCAGCGAGCGTGGTGCTGACGACGGAGGGTCTCAGCGGGATCGTCGATCTCGTGAAGAACGGCCGCGCCATCTATCAGCGGGTTCTGACGTGGATCGTTAACAAGGTGAGCCGGACCATCCTCAAGTCGGGCTTCGTCGTGATCGCATTTCTGATAACCGGCAAGTTCGTCATCTCTGCCCTCGGAATGGTGCTCATCGTGTTCATGACGGATTTCGCCAAGATCGCGCTTTCGACTGATCACGTGCGCCCATCGTCGAATCCGGAGACCTGGAACATCGGCCCGCTTGTCAGCCTCGCCGTGCTGCTGGGTATCGCCATGCTGATCGAAGCACTGGCCCTGCTGGCAATCGGTTGGCGCGCTTTCGACCTTGGCAACCACCCCGGCCAGTTGCAGACGTTTACCTTTCAGATACTGCTTTTCTTCGCGCTTTTCTCGATCGTGTCCATTCGAGAACGGCGGGCATTCTGGGCCTCGAGGCCGAGCACGATCCTCGCGGCCGCCCTGCTTGCCGACGCGTCCCTGGGCATCCTGATCGGCGCATTAGGCCTAGTCGAGCTGAAGCCCCTGCCGCTCGTGCAGACGACCATGATCGTCGGTTTTGCCCTCGTTAGCTGCCTCGGCCTCAACGACTTGATCAAATGCGTGGCCCTTAAGCGCTTCCGTTAGCCATCGCGTAAAAAATTGTCATGGTCGCTTAGAGTGTCATTTTGCCCCCTAACGGAACTCACCCCACCTCGTGTCGGACGCAAAGAAGAACTCGACCGATATAAGAACGCAGCATTCACAACGCTGATCCCGTATGTTCTGGCACTGGAGCTTTCAGCTCCCTGTCAGCAAATTCCGACAATGGTTTGTCATGCGACGGTTACGGAGTGGCGACGACGTGAAGCAGTACGTCAGAAAATGTATCTCCCCGCTCGTCGCGAAAAGGCTGGTTTGTATCGCGATATTTGCGGCGCTCATATTCGCAACAGGCTATGCTGGCCTTTTGTTTGCCAGCAACAACTTTCACGTAGTCGTTCCGGGCGCGGTATATCGTTCAGCGCAACCAGGCGCAGCTCAAATCGAGGATTACAAAGCCAGATATGGCTTGAAGACTGTTATCAACCTGCGGGGAGCCAATCCTGGCCAGTGTTGGTACAAGGATGAACTCGCCGCTTCTGCACGTGAAGGTATAACTCATATCGACTTTGGAATGTCCGCCCGCAAATTGCAGCCGCGCGAGAAGATCGCTCGTTTAATTGCGATACTGAACTCTGCGCAGAAACCCATCCTTATTCACTGCCAAAGCGGTGCCGATCGTACCGGCCTCGTCTCAGCTCTTTATCTCGCGGCGATCGAGAAGCAGGACGAAAATGCGGCTGAAGGGCAGCTCTCGATCCGCTATGGACACATCGGAATTCCGATGTTGAGCCAAGCCTATGCGATGGATCAGAGTTTCGAGGAGGTTAAAGGAATGTTGGGGTATTCGACACCGAATGGATAACTTCCTGAAGGAGATTTCCTGAATCCGTCATTGTGCCTCGCCGCCTTGGCTCTCTTGCAAAACTGTCACCCGTTGGTATGATCTCGCATGGAATTCGCTCCCGTCGTCCACGTTCTTGCCTGGTTTTCACTTGCGCTAGTCGTGCTGGCTACGGTCGCTCCGATCGGCGCGAGGCAATTTTCCATTTCCACAATGAATACAGAGAGCATTTTCCTATTCGGATTAATGGGTTTGCTCTTCGTCGTAGCCTACCCGGACAACCGCCGCGTCATTGCAATTTTTTGTATTCTGGCCACCGCCGCCAGTGAGTCATTGGTGTTGATCTTTCCAGATCGACACCTTCGGGTTGAACGCCTGATCATAAAGCTCCTCGGCGCAACTGTTGGGCTGCTTGTCGGCGGTATCCTGATGCGAATATTGCATTAGATACCGGCATTTGTGCGTAGGGCCCCTTCGAGTTGCGAGATAGCTATGCCTGCTGAATTATATCTATGGCGTCTTAGGCAAGGGCGCGGAAACATTACGACGCGAGCAGGGGATAAATTTTAATCCGATCAGTTGTGTTCAGCGCGGCTTGTCGAACGGTAGTCACCATGGCTCGAGCGGACCGCAGAATTAGCCGACCCAAAGTTGCTCCACGTGCAGCATGAACCCTGCAAGCACGATCAGCATGAGCGCTAGAATGGCCAAGAAGGTTAAGCCGCGCATGATTATACTACCATGGAAGTTTGCGTCACAATTCTCATCGCTCACAGTCGCGGAGATCACCTAATGCGAAGCACGTGTGGCTCCATCTTTGCGGCAAATAGGCTGACGTTCTCCGATAGACGGCTATCGCAAGTCAACGACAGCTAAAATTCCGATAGTTTCAATCCACAGCGAATATTTGCCGAGCACTGCGAACCGCAGCGCTTCTTTCCAATTTGCCTTATCCTGCAATCAATCCGGCCGCGACATAGTTGGCCTATCGGGCCATCGATCATGATCTTGATGGGCATTTGAGCCGATTTCTGTGCTCGCCGTCACGCGAAATCTTCAGCTCAAGGAACGATCGCTCAAGAGTTCAACTTACTCGACGGCGTACCACTTCCCGTCCTTCTCCTGAAACCTCCTTCGCCCGGTGAATTCGTGAGAACCGGTTTCGGATATATACCTACACCAGTAGCCCGGGGCACTCTTTGCGGCCCTGCATGAGGAACTCTTGATTGGAATATTCATCATAGTGGCGATTTGACCCGTCGACGGTCCAGAGATGAATGGATTGAATGCCTTCAATAGTAAAATCGCTCCTACCACCGTAACCGCTCCGATTGCGACCCGAATCCTCACCTCTTCCTCCCAAGGCGAAAAGCAACAATAATATGTGCTACCGAGTAACTCAGCGCAGCATAATTCTAGCGTCACTATAAGATAATCATTGCGGCATTGTTAGGGTGGCAATGTCTATCCCCGTCCCTGGCGGGGACAATATGTAGAAACCAAATTGGATAGCGGTAAACAAACTTGGTCGAAAACGCGATTATATGCGTCGGGTGGCCGCGCGTTGTTTGTGCTGTGACAACAAGCGCGCCGCTACCATTCCAAAAATTACATCCGTTAATCCTTCCAAATTTGGAAAGGACACAGATCGAATTCGCTCGAGCTCGCGAACCATCTGAGCCCGTCGCCGCGCTTGCGGACATTGCAGCCATCGAGATCACTACGGACCCAACTGCGGCTCATGTTGCCACGCTGTCTATATTGGATCCCCGACAAGTTTTTAAACGCGCAGACGTCTGCTAGGGTATGGCCTGTAGCGAACATTGATAGATCCGACGATGATTTCAGCAGTAGCGCTTGGTATCCTACTGGCAGGTGCGGTTCCGTTTGAACGCCCTGGGCCGATGCTTGTTGCGGAATGGGTTCACGATTGCAGTGATGTTGCCGAGCGGGTTTTGCTGAAGACCAAAGGTCGCCTTCTATCAATAAGGCCGCACGATGATCGCTGCACGTTGACGGTCCTTGTTCCACGTGATGGCGAGCGGCCGGAAAAAATCGTTGTTCGGGTACAATACGCAGATGGTGATCTGCAACGGATTAAAGAGTAGCTCGGATGGAAGAGCTGATGTTGCGGATTACCATGGGGAATGACGGTTAAAGCCAGACACATCTGTCGCTTCCGATGCAAATGGAGCCGTAACGATTCAAACGGCATTTTGTGCTGAGCGGCGACTGTCGAACAGGATCGGCGTCGGCGACATATGACCTGTCAAAACCATTCCCAAACAAGCCGGTTAGAGTTATAAAGGGTGTCGTGAGGAGGCGGCGAAATGGGAATGCCGTGGATGAGAAATGACCAACGTTCTTCCATTCAAATCTGCCGCAGAGCGCAGCAAGCATTTGCGGCGGCATGAGCGCCTTGAAAAAGAGCTATCACTACCGTTGACACTGACGGCAGCCTCGATGGGCGATCGGCCTCTCCACTTCGCGCCCAAGACACTTCCGACACAGCATGTAGCCACGAAGCCGCAGCCAAGCTCCCCGCTGATTGCCATAGGAATTATCCTATGTGCGGTCTTTGTATATGCAATCGCCACCTTCCATCTGGTCGGCCAGCCGCACTATTCGGTTCGCGCGAATCTGATGCCGGCCTGGATCGTGCAAAATTAACGTTTGATCGCTGCCTGGTAGTTCCGGTCAGTCAGCATCTGTGGCTCGCGCCTCCCAAAAGCAGTTGCATCCCGATCGTGATGTCCTGTCGGCAGGATAGTATCGCGACCGCCGCCCGCTTGCACGTGCCAGCACGTTAGATTGCCGATTGTTCTCGATATCCGTTTTGCACGTCACGCGCAGGTCGTTGCCTGACAGACTATGCATTGCGCAGCCTCGCGTATCACCTGAAATCTACCGACAGAACCGTTCGTAAAGCACCTTCATGATCTCGACGACGGCCGGATCCTTGATGAAATAATAAAGCGCGCGGTGATCTCGCCGAAAATCCACGAGCCCCTCTTTTTTTCAACTTCGCCAGATGCTGAGACATCGACGTCTGCGGAATATTGGTCGCTTCGATCAGCGAGGTGACGTTTTGCTCACCAACAAATCCTCATGCTCCCCTTCGTGAACCGCGCCTATTTTGTGGTGTTCCCCTCCGACGATGACAAAGTCCGTCGTACGGATCCTCCATGTCCCAATAGAGCCCATCCGCAATGGTCCCACGCTCGATTTCGTATGGTATCGCGTAAGTCCGATGCGGTGCTTGTTTGGTGTGGAGTGCGACACGATCGTTTATCGGAGAATTGGTTGCCACGACCGCCCGTTTGCCAGTGACGTTTGATGCCGCGGTCGTCGTTACCGGCTCGGCTCTTCACGCCGATCAACCGTTGCTTCTACCGCCAAAGAAGCGATTTCCACCACTTCCTCCAGGGTGCGACGGTCGGGGGTGCCTAGCCAGCCCGCAACGAACTGGAGATCCGGAAGTTTGGGAGAGATACCAAGATCCACCAATCTTCCGGCCGCCAGTTCAGCCGTAACGATCGAAGGCGGTATGACTGCAACTCCAAGGCTGTCCAACGCCATGCGTATCAACGTCGCCAACGACGAACTCGCATATATTCTCGGTGTCGGCAGGGCTGGATCGGAAAAGAGTTGGGAGACCTGGACATAAGGTTGCGTGTTGCGTGCAAAAGTGAGAATTGGCCAACGCGCGATTTCGGCCAGCGAACCGTCCTTGAGGTCTGCCTTGACCTTTGGACTGGCGACAAAGCTCACTGGAAACCGACAAAGAGGCCGTTGAAGGACGGCGGGAGCGCTTAAGGGGCCGACGAGAAAGGCCAGATCGATCTTCTGTTGGAGCAACCGCTCGCGCAGATGGGTGGAAATATCCACCTCGATCTCAAGCGCAAGCTTGGGATAGGTGCTGCTCACTTGTTCCAGAAAGTGCGGGAGCCAGGTGTGGACGATCGTTTCTGCCACGCCGATCTTGAATGTACCACCAAGATGGGTTCGATCGGCAATAGCATGCAGCATTTCGGCTCGCAGCCGAAGGAGTCTATCGGCATAAGCCAGAACTTGGCGCCCGGAAGGCGTGACGATCAATGTCCGGCTTGAGCGATCGAACAATTGCGTTCCAAGCTCGTCCTCCAACTGTGCCACTCTTACGGAAATGGCTGGCTGGGTCGTATTCAGCTTGTCTGCGGCAGCGCGGAAACTCTCCAGCTGCGCAATCCACAACACCGTTTCAAGAGCTTTGAAGTCTACCACACCTGCGCCTCCGCTGATAAATTGAATTTATCAATGTTCATGAAAAACGACAATTTGCAATTATCCAGTTTTCGCGGATGCTGTATTCGAAGAAAGCGAGGTGAATCCATGAACATGTCTCCTACTCATCAGGGACAGGCCTTTTCCAATCCACTCGCAGTCCGGGCGGTCTGCAGGAACGGCAGTTGGGAGAAAGAAACCAGCGGTACCGCACCCGGCTATGTCCAAGCTAATCTCGCGATCTTGCCAACCGCTCTCGCTGAGGATTTTCTTCGGTTCTGTATGCGCAATCCCAAAGCATGTCCGCTGGTAGGCATCTCCGAAAAGGGATCGCCGCGTATTCCGGAGCTTGGCCTCGACCTCGACGTCCGGACGGATGTGCCGAGATATCGTATCTGGAAAGATGGGGCGCTGGCGGCCGAGACGAGGGATATCAATGATCTGTGGAGCGATGATCTCGTCGCCTTCGCTATCGGGTGCTCCTTTTCATTCGAGGAAGCACTGGCCTCAAACGGCATAAAGCTTCGCCATGTTTCAGAAGGGCATAACGTCTCTATGTACCGGACGAATATTGAGTGCGTCCCGGCCGGACCGTTTTCAGGCCCGATGGTCGTGTCCATGCGACCGCTCGTTCCAGCCGACGCTATCCGTGCGGTCCAGATCACGTCGAGGATGCCCGCGGTGCACGGCGCCCCCATCCATATCGGCTTGCCGGGGTCAATTGGCATTGCGAACATGGATCAGCCGGACTACGGCGACCCGACACGCATCATGCCCGACGAACTGCCCGTTTTCTGGGCATGCGGGGTAACGCCGCAAGCCATCATCGAGGCTGCGCGGCTGAAATTTGCGATCACCCACGCGCCCGGCTGCATGCTGGTGACGGACAAACCGAACGCCGCTCTCGTCGCCTTCTAAATGGAGCGATGGCAGCCGCCAATAAAAACTGGGAAAACCGCGGGAAAACGACAGACTCAAGAACGAAAAGGGGAATAGCATGACAGACAATTACGCAGTCTCCACGCGTCACGAGCAGCGAGGTTGGTATGGTGAACTGACGCAACCGGGGAAGCGCACGTTTTGGGCTTGCTTCTCCGGATACGCGCTGGATGCCTTCGACGTCCAGATATACAGTCTCGCAATACCGGCGATCATTGCCACGCTGGCGATTTCCAACACTGATGTCGGGATCATCGCCACGGTAACGCTCCTTGCGTCCGCACTGGGTGGATGGTTTGCCGGCATTCTCGCCGACCGGTTCGGGCGGGTGCGCACATTGCAGATCACCGTGATCTGGTTCGCCGTGTTCACCTTCCTCAGCGGTTTTGCACAGAATTTCGAACAGCTTCTCGTATGCCGTGCGCTCATGGGGCTTGGTTTCGGTGGCGAATGGTCGGCCGGCGCGGTGCTGATGGCCGAAGTCATCGCTGCAAAGCATCGCGGCAAAGCGGTCGGCATGGTCCAGAGTGCCTGGTCTGTCGGCTGGGGCGCAGCCGTTTTGCTGTCCACCGTGCTGTTCAGCCTAATGCCGCAGGAGGAGGCTTGGCGCGGGCTGTTCTGGGCTGGGCTCGCACCGGCCATTCTCGCCATCATCGTGCGCCGGTTCATCCAGGAGCCCGAGGTGTATACCTCCTCGCGGAAAAACCTGAAAGCCTCTGGCGAGGTTGTGCGCATCACCGAAATCTTCGCCCCCTCGATGATCGGCCGAACAATGCTGCTGTCGCTGATGACCACCGGTGCGCAGGGCGGCTATTATGCGATCGCTACGTGGCTCCCGAGCTTTCTGAAGTCAGAACGGCAATTGAGTGTCATCGGCAGCGGCGGCTATCTTGCCGTCATCATCGTCGGTTCATTCTTCGGCTATGTCACGGGCGCCTATTTGTCCGACATCATCGGCCGCCGCAAGAAGTTCATGTTGTTCGCCATCGGCGCGATGGTGACCGTCGTGGTCTACACCTACTTGCCGATCAACAACACGCTGATGCTGTTTCTCGGTTTTCCGCTAGGCTTCTTCGCTTCCGGCATCTTCGCCGGAATGGGAGCCTTTCTCACGGAGAATTTCCCAACCCGCACTCGCGCGGCGGGCCAGGGCTTCACCTATAATTTCGGTCGCGGCGTGGCCGCCTTAAACCCGACGCTGGTCGGCATTGCGACGGCTACCATGCCGCTTGGCAAGGCGATCGCGGTTTTCGCGGTCATCGCATACATGCTGGTCATCATCGCCGCTTTCGCGCTGCCCGAAACCAAGGGCAAGGAACTGGCGGCCGACTGATCCTTTCGATGGACTGCGGCAGCCGCTGCAGTCCACCCCCTTCCACGATCAAAGAAACAAGGACCGTGCATGTCGCGCGGATGGATGAGTCATGAGTCAATCACATTGGGATTTCTGGATCGATCGCGGCGGCACGTTTACCGATGTCATCGGACGCGATCCCGTAGGCCAGTTGCACGCCCGCAAGATGCTTTCCGAAAATCCGAGTGCCTACCGGGACGCAGCTGTTGCCGGCATCAGAGCTTTGATGAAGCTCGATTCCAATGAGCCAATCCCAGTTGGTGCAATCGGCGAGGTCCGCATGGGAACCACGGTTGCGACCAATGCCCTGCTAGAGCGCAAAGGAGAGCCAACGGCTCTCATGACCACTCGCGGCTTCCGCGACGCGTTGGAGATCGGCTACCAGGCGCGGCCCGATATTTTCGCCAAGCATATCGTGAAACCCGACCTTCTCTATAGCTTCGTCGCCGAAATCGACGAGCGGGTTCTCGCCGATGGCGAGGTCGAGAAGGAGCTGAACGAAACGGAAGTCCGCAAAGCCCTCGAAGAGATCATCGCCCGCGGGTTCAAATCCCTCGCTATCGTCCTGATGCATGCCTATCGCTATCCTTCCCATGAGCGGGTAATTGCCGCCCTCGCCCGCGGAATGGGTTTTTCGCAGATTTCGGTCAGTCATGAGGTTTCGCCGCTGGTCAAGTTCGTCGGTCGCGGAGACACGACGGTCGTCGACGCCTATTTGTCGCCGATCCTTCGCCGCTATGTGGCGCAGGTGGCGGAAGAATTGGATCTCGAGCGAACCGGAACCCGGTTGATTTTCATGACATCCGCCGGCGGATTGACCGCCGCCAGTCTGTTCCAGGGCAAAGACGCCATTCTGTCGGGACCGGCCGGCGGCGTGGTCGCGCTTGCCCAGACCGGCGCGGAGGCTGGTTTCGCAAAAGTGATTGGCTTCGACATGGGCGGCACTTCGACGGACGTTGCGCATTTCGCCGGAGAATATGAGCGGACATTCGAAACCCAAGTCGCCGGCGTGCGGATGCGCGCACCGATGATGCAGATCCATACCGTCGCTGCGGGCGGCGGCTCGCTTCTGCGCTACGACGGTGCGCGTTTCCGCGTCGGCCCTGAATCCGCCGGCGCCAACCCAGGACCGAAAGGTTATCGCAAAGGCGGCCCGCTTGCCGTCACGGATGCCAATATCATGGTCGGCAAACTCATACCCGACATGTTCCCGGCGATCTTCGGCGAAAGCCAGGATCAACCCCTGGACTATCCCGCGGTCAAGGTGGCCTTCGATGAACTCGCCGCGGAAATCGGCGATGGGCGCAGCGGTGAGGAAGTGGCCGACGGCTTCCTCAAGATCGCCGTCGCGAACATGGCAGAAGCGGTGAAGAAGATCTCCATGGCCCGCGGATATGATGTCAGCGGCTATGCGTTGAATGCGTTTGGTGGGGCCAGCGGCCAGCATGCATGCCTGGTCGCCGATGCGCTCGGCATGACCAAGGTACTCGTCCACCCCTTTTCCGGCCTGCTTTCCGCCTATGGCATGGGGCTTGCCGAAATCCGCGCCATGCGCCAGGTCTCACTCGATCTCCCGCTGTCTGCAGACAGCATCGAGGCAATCACTGCGGCTGCTCAGCCCCTATCCGAGGAAGCCATCCGGGAGATCGGCAAACAAGGGGTCGATGCCAAGGAAATCGCCGTCAATCTGCGGCTGCTTATCCGCTATGCCGGTGCGGACGCTGCGCTGGAAATTGGTGCTGCCCGCGTCGAAGCGGAAAAGGGCGAGATCACCATTAGCGATTTCAACGGCGATACCCTGAAAACGAACTTCGATGCCGCGCATAAATCTCGCTTCGGATTTGTCGACCACAACAAGCCTCTGATCGTCGAAACGCTCGTCATCGAGGCAGTCGGAGGCGGACGGCAGATCGAGTCGGCGGCAGACCAGGTCGAACACGCTGTCGATCCACACCCCTTAGCCCGAACACGGTTCTTTTCCGAGGGGGAATGGCACGACGCCCCAATCTATCTGCGTGAGAAGCTTTCCTCTGGTCAGATGATCACTGGTCCGGCCCTGTTGATCGAACCCAATCAGACCATTACCGTCGAGAACGGATGGACAGCCACGCTGACACCGCGGGACCACATCGTGCTCGAACGCAGAGCCGCCAAATTGCGGTCGGCTGCTCTCGGGACGGGCGCCGATCCGGTCATGCTCGAGATATTCAACAACCTCTTCATGTCGATTGCCGAGCAGATGGGCTTCACGCTGCAAAACACGGCCTCCTCCGTCAACATCAAGGAGCGTCTCGACTTCTCCTGCGCCGTCTTCGATCGCCGTGGCGCGCTTGTCGCCAATGCGCCTCACGTTCCGGTACATCTCGGATCGATGGACCGGTCGGTGGAAGCGATCATCGCGGGCAACCCGATCATCCACCCTGGAGACGTCTTTGCCATCAACGCGCCCTACAATGGCGGCACGCACCTGCCCGATATCACGGTCTGCACTCCGATCTTCGACGAAGCGGCGCAGTACATCCTGTTCTGGGTGGCATCTCGTGGCCATCACGCCGATATTGGCGGCACCGCTCCTGGATCGATGTCGCCGAACGCCCGAACCATCGATGAGGAGGGCGTTTATATCGACAATTTCAAACTCGTCGACCAAGGTCGGTTTCTGGAGGCGGAACTGACGCAATTGCTCACAAAAGCACCCTACCCTGTTCGCAACCCCGATCAGAACGTCGCCGACCTCAGGGCCCAGATCGCCGCCAATCAGAAGGGTGCCGACGAATTGCGAAAGATGGTAGCGGAATTCGGCCTCGATGTCGTGGAAGCCTATATGGGACATGTGCAGGACAATGCGGCGGAAAGCGTTCGCCGGTTGATCGCCCGTCTCGATGATGCCGAGTTCACCTATCCGATGGACCAAGGATCCCAGATAAAGGTCCGCGTCAGCATCGATCGCGCAAACCGCGAGGCCACAGTCGACTTCACCGGAACATCAGAGCAGCAGCCGGACAATTTCAACGCCCCCGAACCGATCACACGTGCGGCGGTCCTGTATGTCTTCCGTGTTCTGGTGGAAGACCATATCCCGATGAATGCCGGCTGCCTCCGCCCCATCAGGATCATTGTACCGGAAGGCTCGATGCTTTCTCCCCGCCGGCCCGCGGCAGTCGTCGCCGGAAACGTCGAGGTGAGCCAGGCCGTCACCAACTGTCTCTTTGGCGCCCTCGGCAAGCTGTCCTCCTCGCAAGGCACGATGAACAATCTGACCTTCGGTGATGAGGCGCACCAATATTACGAAACGCTTTGCTCCGGCGCTCCGGCGGGCGAAGGTTTTGCCGGCGCTGCCGGTGTCCATTCCCACATGACGAATTCACGCCTAACGGACCCGGAAATCCTCGAATTGCGCTTTCCCGTCGTGCTTGAGGATTTCCACATACGCGCAGGCTCCGGCGGCAGGGGGCGCTGGAATGGCGGCGACGGTACCAGCCGCACGATCCGCTTTCGGCGAGAGATGGACTGTGCGATCCTCTCAGGCCATCGTACCGTGAGGCCCTTCGGGCTCGCCGGCGGAGAAGCGGGAGAAACGGGCGAAAACCGAGTTCGCCGCTTCGACCGACAAATCGAAATCCTTCCGGGGTGCGCGCAAACGCGACTTTGCGAAGGAGAGGCGATCACGATCATCACTCCGACAGGGGGTGGCTATGGCACTCCGGGCAGCGGATGACAGGCTTGCGGGTAGCCTGTCTCGGCGGCGGATGGATCAAAACCTCTTCTGGATTTCGCCGATATTGCGCTCGTGCAGAGCTTGAAATCTGCATTTCGTGGGCGATCAGAACAATTGGATGCGCACTGGCTGCATCCGCGACTTCGGCTTTCGCGGAAGCGGCAGACGCCCAAACATGTTCGGGAAACAACCTCAGCCGCAGCCATTCCCACGATGAGAAGGAGTCGGTGCATGATGGCTACTTCGATGAGGTTATCGGACTGGGAAAGGCGACTGGCAGTCCGTCTACCCCATTTTGTCGACGGAACGTTAGATCCGGTGATGGCCGACCAGGCGAAGCATGACGACAAGGGCGGCGAGGAATATTGCGCTTTCTCTCGCTCATCGCGACGGGATGAATGTGACCGTCACTTCGATCGTTGTCTACCTTTTCCAATGATCCGGGACCCACTCGCAGTGGCTCCTCTCGACATCTTTACCGGTCGAATGAGCGATGTCGCTGCAACCCGCGGCATTTGGACGCCTTGAAAGGAATCGAACCACCGACCGCCAATCTCGGTCGAACTGATTGCGCATTCGTCCTGGCTCAACGGTGTCGAGATGGCCCTTGGTGAAGGCGGGCGCGAACATTCCCTTGATGGAATTCGAGCGGGCGCCTCAACAGACACCAGAACTCTCTTCGTTGGGTCCGGTTCAAAGCGAGCAGTGACCCACAGCGTGAGTTTCCTCTGCGTATTTTCGTTGGAGACGACTCTTCCGAACTCGATGCAGTCGAGCGGCCGAAACCGGCAATCCGACGGTTCATGCCTCATAAGGCCGGCACATCGCTGGTCCCCATCGGCTCCCGGCGGTCCTATCCTGATGCCGCAGCACAGACAGGAGAGAGCGAAATGCGCGGTGCGGATATTCTGGTGGAAATGCTGATTGGCTATGGCGTTGATACGATCTTCGGCGTCCCCGGGGATACGAACGTCCCACTCTATGAGGCGCTTCAGCACCGTGAAGACAGAATTCGCCATGTGATGGCCCGCGATGAGCGCTCTGCCGGCTTCATGGCGGACGCCTACGGACGGTTTACCAACAAGCCGGGCGTGTTCGAATGCCCGTCGGGCGCAGGTGCGATGTATTCGTTGCCGCCGGTCGCGGAATCGAACGGATCGTCGGTGCCGGTAATCCTGCTGACCATCGACATTCCATTGCCGGGCGAAGGGCGCGGCGTCCTGACGGAATTGGACTGCGCGAAACTGTTCGAACCAGTCACGAAGCTGTCCGTGCAGGTGAAGACGCCGGAAAAGCTGCCCGAAATCATCCGCCGCGCCTTCCGTGTCGCCTGCTCCGGCAAACCCGGCGCCGTGCATCTGCAGATTCCCGAGGACATGCTGCTGGCCGACGTAGACCTGACGCGGATATCCCTGCATGTCGAGGAGGAATGCCGAACGTTCCCTGCATATCCGACGCTGCCGCCGCGCACGAAACTCGAAGAGCTGCTGGAGCTCCTTTCCCGGGCCGAGCGGCCGCTGATCGTGGCGGGGGGTGGGGTCAACCGCGGCCGCGCAGGCGACGAGATCACGCGGCTTGCCGAAAAATTCAACGTGCCGATGTGCACGACGATGACCGGCCAGGGCGCCATCGACGACGACCATCGTCTCGCAATCGGCGTCATCGGCGACAACGGATATCATCCCCATGCAAACTGGGCGCTTGAACATTCCGATTTCACGCTGTTCGTAGGCTCGCGCATCGGCTCGGTCGTCACCATCGGCTGGACCTTCCCGCGGATCACCCTCAACAGGCGGCTGGCCCAAATCGACATTTCGCCCGAGATCATGGCAAACAACTACGAGAATCTGCTATCCATTCAGGGAGATGCCCTGCTGGTCCTCAAGGAGTTGCTGCAGCTGAGAGCGGCCATCGAGCCCTCCCGGCACGAGGCCTGGGTCAGGGAGCTCAACCTGCGCCGGCAAATCTTTTGGGAGCACGCCGAGGAGGCGCTTTCCGACGAACGCGTTCCGCTGCGACCCGAGCGCGCCGTGCGCGCTTTCAATCAGGCCCTGCAATCTTCCGGCAGACCTGCACTTATCTACTCCGACGCCGGAACGCCGACCCCCTACATGACGCGCTTCCTCAAAATCAATGACCGCGAGACCCGCTTTGCCATACCACGTGCCTTTGGTGGCCTCGGTTCGGCGCTTCCCGCCACAGTCGGAGCCTGGCGAGCCGATCCATCCAAGAGGCCGATCGGTCTTTTCGGTGACGGATCGTTCGGCATGACGGTCGGCGAACTGGAAACGCTGGTGCGTTTGCAGGTGCCGGCGATCCTTATCCTTTTCAACAACGGGACATTCGGCTGGATCAAGGGGCTGCACCGGCTCAAGGGCCACAATCAATGTTTCGGCGTGGATTTTCTGGCTCCCCGCGGCCAGGCAATCGCGGAGGCATATGGTCTCAAGGCATGGACAGCCAAAACGGCTTCGGAACTCGATGGCGCACTCGCAGCCGCCTTTGCCTACGACGACGGACCGTGCTTCATCGACGTTCATGTCGAATCCATCGCAGACCGGGTACCTCCGGTCTACTCCTGGCTGTTGAAACGGGGAGAAGACCCCCTCGAACTGCAGCCGGTGGAGAAGGCCTATTTTTGATCTAGAGGAAAAACCGGGGGCAAAAATTGCCGCCGGCGGGTGAATTCGGTGGCGAACCAATCGCGGAAGATTCGCACATTGGCCGAGTTCATCCGTGCCTGCGGGAAACAGAGATAAAAACCCTCGCCCGACGTTTGAAGCCTATCTAGAGCGGGCTTCAGAACCCCCGCGGCCAGTTCGGTGCGCACATGGAGCTCGGGAACGACTGCCAGCCCCATGCCGCCGATGGCACATTCCAGGATCATATCGAAGTTCGGCAAGCGCGGACCGTAGATACGGCTCTTGTAGTGCACGCCCGCCCCTCGCAACCAATGCAGCCACAAGCTCGGGCGACTGGAATTCTGAATCAGCGGATATTCCAACAGAGCCTCGTCGCTTGGCAAGCCTTGCAACGGCACCAGTTTCGGCGCGCCAACCACGATCAACTCTTCGTCGAAGAGCAACTGGCTGCGCGCGCCGCTCCAATTGCCGGTGCCGCGCACAAACGCAAGATCCAGCTCGGATGCCGCGAAATCGAGATCGTGGCGGCAGGGATAGACCTCGAACCATGTTTGCGGATGCGCGGCTGCAAAGGCGGTCAGCATCGCCGCGCCCCAGCGCCGCATCAAAGTCGGCGGAAAGCCGATCTTCAGCATGCTCTGCGCCTTTCGGCCGCGGACAGCATCGATGGAGACGTCCTCCAACTTATCGAGGAGGCGCGAAATCTCATCATAATAGCGAGCGCCTTCCTCCGTCAGGATCAGTTTCGGGCCGGCTCGCTCGAACAGGGTAAGTCCAAGAAAATCCTCAAGGTTTTTTATCTGCCGGCTGATGCCGCTTTGCGTGATCCCCATGTCTTCGGCAGCCTTGGTAAAGCTCAGGTGACGAACGGATGCATCGAATGCATGCAGGGCGCTCAAGGATGGCAAAAAACGGCGCATGACGAAGCTCCTGTTGATCAACATGAATAAAAGTCATGAAGAACCCATTTTTCAATGCTTTTCTTTGGGAACGTTTGGCTCCAGTCTTTCCGCAAAAGAAAGTGGGAACGACATGGACTACGGCGACAGCGTTGATCGCAATCTGCTCAGCATGCTGGAGGAAAACGCACGCATGACGGCTAGTGAATTGGCGCGACGTGTCGGCCTCGCGCGCTCAAGTGTCCAGGAGCGTATCGAGCGGCTGGAACGTCGCGGCGTCATCCTTGGTTATCGCGCGATCGTGGGTCGCCGCGAGATCGACCAGAGCGTTTCAGCCTATATCTTCATCAGCACCGCCTTGCGCGCTACGCAAAGGCTGTTTGCAGTATTGCGCGGCTACCCCGAGATCTCGACCGCCGATGCAATCAGCGGCCCGGCCAACATTCTCTGCCGTGTGAACGTCAATTTCTTGGAAGATCTGGAAGCACTCATCGAAGAGCTTGCGCGGATCGAAGAAATCGAAAGCGTGACCTATTCGGTCGTGCTTTCCAACAAAATCAATCGCGAAAACGCATTGATCGCCCGCAAGGCGCAGTAGGGAACGAACAATCAACTGGGATACGACCATGAACAGACGTGACTTCGGAAAGGCAATGCTGCTTGCAGGCGCCGCTGCACTCCTTCCCCCTTCCGCACTCCTTGCAGCGACCGAAGGTCCGACGCTCGCCGCGATCCGGGCGCGCGGCGCGCTGCGGATCGGCGTGTTTGCAGGCACTGAACCGTACTATCACAAGAACCTGGCGACCGGAGAGTGGGAGGGTTTCTGCGTCGCGATGGGCAAGGACCTCGCGCAACATATCGGCGTCAAGCTGGAGCTGGTCGAAACGACCTGGGGCAACTCCGTGATCGATCTGCAAAGCGACAAGATCGACATCATGTTCGGGCTCAGCAACAGTCCGGAGCGCGCCAAGGTTGTCGACTTCACCAAGGCGCTGATGGACAATACCTTCACGCTCGTCGCCCGGAAGGATCTGGAAGTGACGAAGTGGGAAGAGATGAACAAGCCGGAGATGCGTGTGGCCGTCGATCTCGGCTCGACGCAGGACAATTTCGCTCGCAAGAACCTGCCGAACTGCACACTAGTCGCGCTCAAATCTGCCGATGAGACCATTCTAGCGCTTCAGTCGGGCCGTGCCGATGCCATCATCCAGGTCGCGCTCCTTGCCGTCGTGACGACGAAACATCTTTCACCAAACGTCAAGCTCATCATTCCGGACCCTCACGGAAGCCAGCCGACCACGATCGGCGTACGCCGCGATCCGAATGGCGAATTCCGCGACTATGTCGATGCCTGGCTCGCGGAACGCCGCGGGCAAGGCAAGGTATCGAGCTGGATTGTCGATAGCCTCGCGCTCGTCGGCGTCGACAAGGCTGCACTGCCTGCAAACCTGACCTTCTGACAGACTCGACCATGTCCGTCTCTTCAGGTGCCCTGGGCATCATCATGCTGGATACGACGTTCGAACGTCCGCCTGGCGATGTCGGCCATGCTGCGTCATGGCGCTTTCCGGTCAGGTTCCGCCGGGTGCGTGGTGCATCCGTATCCCTCGTCGTCCGCGCGGGCGGCGAGGGTCTCGTCGACGATTTCGTCGCCGCCGGACGAGAGCTGATCTCGGAAGGCTGCAGCGCGGTTATCACCACTTGCGGCTTCATGGCGCGACACCAGCGAAAACTGGCCGAGGCGCTGGGCGTGCCGGTCGCCGCCTCCAGCCTCATGCAGCTGCCCATGGTCGAGATGGCGCTCGGCGCGGGTCTGCGTCCCGGTGTGATAACCTATGATGCAGACAGTCTCGGTCCGCAAGTATTCGAAGCCTGCGGGGCCGATCCATCCGTTCCCGTGCGCGGCGTGCCCGCCGGCGGGGCATTTCACGCGCTCATCGAAGGCTTTGCCGCATATGATCATGCAGCGCTGGAGGCCGAAGTGATCGATGCCGCCCGAAAGCTTGTCGTCGAGCATCCGTTCGTTGGCGCCATCGTGCTGGAATGCACAAACATGCCACCCTTTGCCCAAGCGATTTCGGCTGCCCTCGATCTCCCCGTCTTCGACATCCTGACGCTAGGCGAGTGGCTTTTCACCTCAACCTCTCCGCGGACCTTCCGCCGGGCCGAACAAAGCGCGCTATGATGCAATATCAATGGGACTTCTCCAGCCTCTGGCAGTACCGCGGCCTCTTTCTTCAAGGCTTGGGCTACACGGTCGGCTTTACCATTCTGACCATCGTCTCCGGAATTGTCGTCGGCACGGTCTTTGCCCTTGCCCGACTTTCGGGTTTGAAAATCGTCACTGTTCCGATCATGACGATCGTGGAACTGTTCCGCTGTACGCCTGTCCTCGTGCAGCTGGTCTGGTGTTACTATGCCCTGCCCATGCTGGTTGGAATCCAGATCTCGCCAGCGATGGCAGCGTTCATCACGCTGACCATGTACGGCGCCGCGTTCTATGCCGAGATCATCCGGGGCGGCATCGTATCGATCGATACCGGGCAATGGGATGCAGGTCGAGCGATCGGCATGCGTCGAGGCCAATTGATGGCAAAGGTCATCTTGCCGCAGGCTCTGCGCCGCATGGTGCCGCCGCTGGTCAATCAGTCTGTCCTGCAGCTCAAGAACACCTCGCTTCTCTCCGTACTCGCCGTGCCGGACCTGCTCTACCAAGGTCAGCTGGTGACGTCGGCCACCTACCGGCCGCTTGAAACCTACACTTTGATTGCATTCGTCTATCTGGCGGTCCTGTTCCCCATGACACGCCTGGCGCACTGGCTGGAGGGTCGCAAGGCATGAACAGCGAAGTAGAGAGAACGGGCGACGAGGAACCGATGATCGAGGTCGTAGGCCTGAAGAAATCCTTCGGTCCGCTCGAGGTCTTGAAGGACATCAACCTTTCCGTCCCGCGCGGTCATGTCGTGGCGATGATCGGGCCGAGCGGCTCGGGAAAGTCGACCATGTTGCGCAGCCTCAATTTGCTGTCATTGCCGGATGCAGGCTGCATCACCATCGGCGGAAAGCGGATGGATTTTTCCGCAGGCCGGGTCGCCATGCGCGACCGTGATCTGGCAGCCTTCCGTGCCAATACGGGGATGGTGTTTCAGAACTTCAATCTGTTCCCGCATATGAGCGTCATCGACAATGTGATGGTCGGCCCGGTGAGCGTGTTGAAACAGGACAGGAATTTCGCGCGGAGTGCCGCGATGGAGCTTCTCGCCAAGGTCGGCCTGGTCGCGAAAGCCGATGCCCGCCCGGAGCAGCTGTCGGGCGGACAGAAGCAGCGCGTGGCGATCGCCCGGGCGCTCGCCATGAAACCAGAAGTCATGCTGTTCGATGAGGCCACGTCTGCCCTCGATCCAGCACTGGTCGGTGAGGTTCTGGCCGTCATCCGTCAACTCGCCGAGCAAGGCATGACGATGATCCTCGTCACTCACGAAATGGCCTTTGCCCGCGATGTCGCCGATACGGTCATCTTCATGCAGGACGGCTTCGTCGTCGAGTCCGGGGATGCGCGCCAAGTCATCAATGAACCTCGCGAGACAAGAACGCAGGAATTTCTCAGCCATTTCCATGGCGGACTTTCCTGAGAGCAGGACGAAACGGCAATGACAGGCAAGGTAATCGTGGTCGGCGCGGGGATTATCGGCGCCACCGCAGCATTCAGGTTGGCGGAAGCCGGCTGGGATGTCGCGCTTTGTGACGGCAACGCGCCGGGCAGCGAAGCCAGCGCAAGCTATGGCAACGGCGGCTGGATCAGCCCGGCATCGATCATTCCGATGAGCATGCCCGGTATTTGGCGGAAGGTTCCCGGCTTCCTTCTCGATCGAAACGGGCCGCTGACGATCGATTGGAGGTCACTACCGCAGCTGACACCCTGGCTCCTGCGGTTTTTGTGGGCCGGTGCAAGCAAGACCCGCGTGCGCCGGACGGCGAAATTGCTGAACTTCCTGCTGCACGATGGCGCTGAGCGACATCTTGAGCTCGCGCAAAAGACCGGACAGGAGCAGCTCGTTCTTCAAAAAGGGCTGCTCTACGCCTATCCCGACCGGGCTTCCTTCGAGGCCGAAGCACTAAGCTGGGAGCTACGCCGAGAAAACGGCGTTGCATATGTGGAGTGGGACGAGACCGAAATCCGAAAGCGGCTCCCTGCTCTCGGTCCAGCCTATCGGTTCGCCATCCATGTGGTCAACGGTGCCCATTGCCGCGACACAGGACGCTATGTCGCCGGCATTGTGGAAGCTGCGCGACGCAAGGGCGTTCAATTCCACCCGTCCGCCGTGACTGCGATCCTGGGCGGTGTGACACCGCAAGCGGTACTTGAGGGTGGCGAGACGCTATCTGCCGACCGTATCGTCGTAGCCGCGGGCATACATTCCAGCCGCCTGCTTCGCCCGCTCGGCGTGCGCATTCCGATGCAGAGCGAACGGGGTTACCATGTGACTGTAACATCGGGGCAAACACCCTTCGAAATTCCCGTGATGCCGAGCACTGGCCGGATGGCCAACACGCCGACCAACATGGGTCTGCGCCTTTCGGGCCAGGTCGAGCTTGCAACCGTGAACAAGCCTCCGAATTGGGAGCGCGCGCAGGTGCTGCAACGGCATGCTCTGGCGAGCTACCCCTATCTGTCCACCGACAAGACGCCCAGTCTTCGTCTCTGGATGGGACATCGCCCATCTACACCCGACGGACTCCCAGTGATCGGCCCGCTATCGCGCCATCCCAGCCTGATCGCCGCGTTCGGCCACGGGCATGTCGGTGTCGCGGCAGCTCCCAAAACCGCGGATCTGGTACTTGATGCGCTGGAACAGCGCATCAGTGACAACGCATGCCCCTTTCTGCCCAGCCGTTTCAGGCAATGATCGGCCATTCGTCCGACGCAAATCTCAAATAAAAGCTCTTGATAGGATACGAACTGCCGAGCTTTCATCGTTTTGCTTTTATTGCATTTAAAGTAGCTAATAAAAACGACGATCCACGTATATTTACCACCACACGCCTTGCTTCTCAGTTCGAAAGGAACCAGGCAATGAGAGGTACCGGTCTAACTAGGTCGGCGCGATAAGGACAAAATGTGATCCCGATAGATCTGCCGGAAATCGCGGAAAGACCTGTACCCCAGTGCTTTCACCGAGCGCGAGACCGAAGATGGGGCAATTTGGCAGATCGCCGCTAAGGACGAGGCGTTGCTGAATGCAATTGCCTCGGGTCGTGTGAAGCTCAATTCCAACACCCGTTTCAGTGACTCTGGAAATTCTGTGCGTCTCGATATTACCAGCTGCTTCAACTCGGCAATGTCATTGGGCGCGTCCGAGATCTGTGACACTTGCATCCCTTCTCGCAATTGAGCAGTTAACTCCAGTACTTGTCGACGTATTTCTGGATTTCAGTGCGCATGAAGCGTCCCGAAGCATCAGCTCGATCTTCCCACCCGAAAACGCAGGCCGTGACGATTCCATCGAAGCCGACATCTGCCAGCGAGGAGAAGAAGACGTCCCAGTCGATCTCGCCTTGATGCATATCCATGTGCTGGTGGATCGTAACCTTGGCACCCGGTGGATTGATGATGTAGCGAAGGCCCGACGACGCTTTGTGATTATAAGTGTCCGCCACATGCACGTGAGCGATCAACGCTCCCGCGTCCCGGATCATCTTCGCCATGTCATCCCCGAAGTAGAAGGTATGCGGCGCGCAATAGAGGAACTTAACGTTATCCGAGCCGATCGTCTTCAGCATGTCGATCGCCGGATGCAGGGTCTCGCACCAGTCCTCCGGGTGCGGTTCCATGTTGAGGGTCACGCCCTCTTTCTCGAAAACGGGCACGAGCTCTTCAATGGAACGCCACCAGGCTGCTTCGCTGTGTTCGTGCGTATAGTGACCGCCGCAGCAGTTGGAGCGATGGCCGCGATCCGGCGAAGGGCCGCGCCCGAACTCGGAATTCATCGTATCGACGCCGAGTTCGACAGCGAGTTGAATGGCCTCCTTCCAATAAGAAACCGCAGCCTGCCGTTCGTCTTCGTGCGGGCTTGCCCAGCGATACATCGGCAATAGCGACGCGACTTTCACGCCGTGATCCGTGAGCGCTTTCTTGAACTCCTTGACACGCTCCTTGTGGGCGCGCGGTCGCACCCACCATGGAAGGAGGTCGTCCCGCGGGGAGACTTCGATATAGTCGTAGCCGAGTTCCGCGGCCTTCCGGCAGAGTTCGTTAAGCGGCAGGTGCCGATGCATGTGCGGATCGAGTGCGATCTTCATTGCTTCCTCCTTTTTCGATGTCGTTAGGCCGCGGGCTTAAAGGCACACGCCGCGTAAAATGCCGGCCGCTCGCTGATCTCGATCGGAACGATCCGACCGGAGTGCTTGGCCTCGACACAGGCGTCGGCGGTAACAGCTGCGAAGTAACCGTCCCAGGCCGTCGGGCCACGCACCGCGCCCATCTTGACGGAGCCGATCCACTCCTGGAGTTCGACGTCGTAGCTGTCGATGAAGCGGAGCTTCCAATCCTGAAGGATTTCGTGGCTGAGTTTGGCCTCCTTGCGCAAAAGCACGCTCATGGGTTCGGGCAGATAGCCGATGCCGTCCTCGCCAACGACCTGGCACTGAATGTCATAGCCATAGGGGCAGTTGACGAAGACCTCGACGTCGATCCGGATGCCCTTCTTCGTTTCAAGAAGAATCATGTGGGGGTCGTCGAGATCCTTGCGGGCGTGCTTCGTCTTCTTGGGCATGATGACCTGCGCGGAAACATAATCGTCATCCAGCAGCCAGCGAAGCACGTCGATCTCGTGAGGGAAACTGTCGGTGATCGCCATGTCGCCGCCGTAGACCTCCGGAACGCTGGGATTGCGATGGGCGCAATGAACCATCAAGGGTTCGCCGAGATTGCCGCTCTCAATCTGCTGTTTCAGCAGGCGATAGCTTTTGTCGTAACGGCGCATGAAGCCGACCTGGACGAGATGACGGCCGCTTGCAACTTCCGCATTGACGATGTTGAGGCAGGCCGCTGCGGTCGTTGCGAGCGGCTTCTCGCAGAAGACGGGCTTGCCGGCCGCGATCGAGGCAAGCACGAATTCCTCATGCGTCGGCCCCCAGGATGTGACGACAATAGCCTCGACATTGGCGTCAGCCACAAGATCATGCCCGTTTTCGAAGACGCGGGCGGCGGGCGTCAGGCGTCTTGCGACCTCGTCGGCCTGCGCCTTGTTGATGTCGTTGACGGCGACAACCGTCGAACCGACAAGCTTGTTGTGAAGCCGTTCTATATGTTCCTGGCCGATTGCGCCGGTTCCGATAACACCGATCTTGAGCATGTTTGTTTCCTTAAAATGGGATCAGTCGAAGTCGCGCGGCAAAGCGAGCTTGAGCGTAGTCAGGGATTTCTTGACGCCGGTGAGCGGTTCCATCCCGGCATCCTCCATCTCAAGGCTGACGGGGCCGTCATAACCGACAAGGCGGGCGACGGCGAAGAACTCCTTCCACCACTGCACATCGTGTCCATGGCCGAGAGCCACGTAGTTCCAGGATCGCTTCGCGATGTCGTTGATCCAGTAGGTGTCGATCAGGCCATTGGCCTCGGCAAGCGTCCGCTCAAGGCGCACGTCCTTTGCATGCATGTAGTGGATCGCGTCGCCGAGCAAGCGCAGGGCCGCAATCGGATCGCCCCCCATCCACATGTGGTGGCTCGGATCGAAATTCATGCCGATTACGGGATCGACATGCTCGCGCAAGCGCAGCATGTTGGCGGGATTGTGGATCATCGTCGCGCCAAGGTTCTCGATGGCGACGCGGATGCCGCACTCCTTGGCAAGATAGCCTGCTTTCTGGAAATACGGGATGAGGACGTCGTTCCACTGATAGTCAAGCGCCTTCTCGTGCTCGGGCAGGATGACATGGGTGATCCAGTTTGGCAGCTCGTCTTTCGGCGTGCCGCCCGGGCAGCCGGACATCATGACCACCGTCTTGACGCCAAGCTTTTCCGCCAGCCGGAAGGTCTTGTCGACGACAGCACGATGCTCTTCGCCACTCGCACCGGGATGAAGCTGGTTGCCGGAGCAATTAAGAGCGGCAATCGACAGGCCACGGCGCTCAAGTGCGGCCATGAAGTCCATTCGCGCCAGCTCGCTCGACAGCAGTTCGTCAAGTTTCAGATGCGGCGCCTTCGACCAGTTGCCGCAACCGAGTTCGACAGCCTCGAACCCGAGCTTGGAAACCGTGTCAAGCATATCCTCGAATGGAAGGTAGCCGAGAATGTCGGTTACCAAACTAAGACGCATCATTTCATTGGCTCCGCTGACGTCGTTACATGTTGAATGTGCGTACCGGAACGCTCGTCGCCCCGGCACGCCTGCTCGGGAGGAATTACTTCTTCATGTACTGGTCGACATTGTCCTTGGTGATGGACTCGAACGGCACGAGCTTCTCTGCCGGCGGCTGCTCGCCCTTCTTGATGCCTTCGACCACTTCGAAGGCGGCCTTTGCCTGACCGCCGGCATTCTGGAAGATCGTCTGGGACATCTCGCCAGCCTTAATTGCCTTCAGCGCATCCGGCACGCCATCGACGCCGGTGATCATCACGCCCTTGAGACGGTCCGATCCCTTCAGCGCTTCCAGCGCCCCGAGCGCCATCTGGTCGTTCGCGGCGATGATGGCATCAAACTTCGGGAAGCTCTGGATCCAGTCTTCCGTGACCTTCATGCCCTCGGCACGGTCGTAATTCCCCGTCAGGCTCGCAAGAATCTTCACGTCCGGACGTCCGAGAGCTTCCTCGAAGCCCTTCTTTCGCTCCTGCGAATGATAGAGACCGGGAGTGCCTTCCAGATAGAGGATCTGCGCATCCTTCGGCAGGTTCGCCTTCATGTACTCGGCCTGCATCTTGCCGGCGTCGATATTCTTGGAACCAACGAAGGTATATTTGCCGCCTGCGGACTGGATGCCGAGGGCGACGACCGGAATGCCGGCCGCATTGGCCTTCTCGACGCCCGGAACGATGCCTTGGTAGTCAACGGGGACGACCACGATCGCATTGACCTTCTGGGCGATGAAATTGTCGATCTGGTCGAGCTGCTTGCTGGCATCGTTGTTGGCATCGGCAAACTTGATATCGATGTTCGGATCGGACTTGGCGGCATCGACGAAGGCGGTCTTGCGTGCCATCACGAAGACGTCGGTGTCGGCCATGTTGGCATAGCCGACGACGAACTTGTCGGCGGCAAACGTGCTGGTCGCGGACAGAGCAGCAATCGAAACGGCGGCTGCCAGTGCGAGTTTGGTTACGAGTTTCATCGGTTCTTCTCCTCCCATTGGGCGTTACAAAACTCAGGCTTTCCGGCGCGCCCTTTCGCGCCGACACAAAGGTGGTCCTCCGCGTGTGCATTTTTTTGCTTTGCGGGAACTGTTCGATCAGGCCTTCTTCTTGCTGCGGGCCGATTTCGTCCAAACATCAAGGATGACGGCGATCGCGATGATCAGACCCTTGATGATCTGCTGCCAGTACGAGCTGACATTCATCAGATTGAGGATGTTGTTGATGACGCCGATGATCATCGAGCCGATGATGGTGCCGGTGATCGTTCCCGTGCCGCCCATCAGGCTGGTGCCACCGACGACGACCGCGGTAATCGCGTCGAATTCATAGCCGACGCCGCCCGCCGGTTGCCCCGAATTGATGCGGGACATCAGGACGATGCCGGCGATCGCACAGAGAATTCCGTTGTAGATGAATGCCTTTACGACGATGCTGTCGGAGTTGATGCCCGATGCCCGGGCTGCGCGGTCGTTGCCGCCGACGGCATAGACATAGCGGCCGAATTTGGTCTTGTTCAGCAACACCCACGAGATCGCCACGAAGACGGCGAGGATCAGCACCGAGATCGGAACAGGCCCGATGGAGCCCTGGCCGATGACCTTGAATTCGCCAAGACCGGAAACCGGTGCGCCTCCGGTATAAAGCAGCACGGCACCCCTTGCGACCGTCGTCATCGCCAGCGTCATGATGAAGGACGGGATGCGGAAGAAGGTGATGACAAAGCCGTTGATTATGCCTGTGACGATACCCATGGCCACGCCTGCCAGCACTGCAAGCGCAATGCTCCCGGTCGTTGCCATGACGCTTGTCGCAATCACGCCGCATAGTGCCAGCACCGATCCGAGCGAGACGTCGATCTGGCCAAGAATGATGATGAAGGTGACGCCACACGCCAGAAGGCTGACGACGACGACCTGGCGCAGGACGTTCGTCAAGTTCGCTTCCGTCAGAAAGGTCGGGCTCAAGAGCGACGCCAGGATGCAGATGCCGGCAAAGATCAGGATCGTGCCGTATTTGCGGTAGATCCGGGCGATGTCTATTCCATGAGATTTCGTCTGGGATTTGGGCGTTGCGCCCTTCGTGACCGCAGCCATCGGTTCGGTACTCATCAATGTCCTCCCGTTGCGAGGCGCATGATGCTTTCCTGATTGGCCTCGCTTCTTGTCAATTCGCCGGCGACGCGGCCCTCGCTCATCACGACGACGCGGTCGCTCATCCCCAGAATTTCCGGCAGCTCCGATGAGATCATGATGATCGCCAGGCCTTGTCGGGCGAATTCGGTCATCAGCCTGTGGATTTCGGATTTCGACCCGACGTCGATGCCGCGCGTCGGCTCGTCGAGGATCAGGAGCTTGAGGTCGCCGAGAAGCCATTTGGCGAGCACGATCTTCTGCTGATTGCCGCCGCTCAGGTTCTCGACGATCATCGCCGTGTCGGGCGTCTTGATCTGCAGCATCTTGATCATGCGTTGGGCCGCCGTCTCCTCCTGCCTTTCGCTGATGAAGAGGCCGCCGGCAAATTTCTTGAGATTGGCGAGCGAGATGTTTTCGCCAACGGATCGACACAGGACCAGCCCTTCGGCTTTCCTGTCCTCGGACACCATTGCGATGCCTTTGGAGATCGCATCCTTCGGCGACTTCAGTTTCAGCTCGGCATCGTTCAGCCGGATCGTTCCGCCATCGGCCTCATCGAGGCCGAAGATGACTCGAGCGACCTCGGTGCGACCGGCGCCAATCAGGCCGGAAAGACCGACGATCTCGCCGGCGCGGACGGTGAAGCTTACGTCCTCGAAAGCGGCCGTTCTGGCCAACTTCTCGATTGATAGGACGATGTCACCGATCGGCACCTCCTCCTTCGGAAAGATGCTGGAGATCGTGCGGCCGACCATCTGCGAGATCAGCTTGGACGGATCGTATTCGCTCGCCGGTGCGGCAGCGATGAATTGGCCGTCGCGCATGACCGTGATGTCGTCGGCGATCTGGAAGATCTCCTCCATCTTGTGGGTGATGTAGATGATGGCGACGCCGCTTGCCTTCAGGTCGGCGATCTGCCGGAACAGCATGGCGACCTCGGTGTCGCTGATCGCAGAGGTCGGCTCGTCCATGATGACGAGGGAGGCTTGTCGGGAAATTGCCTTGACGATCTCGATCAACTGCATGGCGGCGATCGAAAGATCGCGCATCTTCGTCTCGGGGTCATATTTGAGGCCGACACGGTCGAGGAGCGCCTTGGTGTCGGCGTTCATCCTGGTGAAATCGACAAAGCGCGACAGGAAACCCTTTTCGGACATGGCCGGTTCGCGACCCAGGAAGATATTTTCCGCGATCGTCATGTCGAGGACGGGGCTGAGCTCCTGATGGATCATGGAGATCCCGCGTTCAAGCGCGGCAGACGTATCCTGTCTCGTCAGCACCTCTCCCTTGAAGAGGATTTCACCGCCGTCGATGGCATAGGTGCCGCTGAGGATCTTCATGAGCGTCGATTTTCCGGCCCCGTTTTCGCCAACCAGCACGTGGACGGTGCCGGCTCGAACTTTGAGATTCATGCCGTCGAGAGCGAGTACGCCGGGAAATGCCTTGACGATGTCGCGCATCTCGAGAACGACGTCGTCGCCCCGCGAAGAATGTCCGCTGGCGCTGTCGTTAAGACGCGCCAATCCCATGGCCGCAGACATGTCTGCCTCCTCCAAATTTCGCCCTTCCGGCGTTTCATTTTCAATGACTGAATGCTTCCTCCAGCGGCGCCAAAACCACCACACTTCCCCCATTTCTGTCAATTTCAAACTGGACGAATCTCCCAAAAACTCCCATAATCTCTCCCATTTCTTGGGAGGAATTCATGTCAAGACCGACCATCGCCGATCTCGCCAAGGCCGCGAATGTGGGGGTTTCCACGGTTGACCGAGTCTTGAACGGCCGCGATCCGGTTCGCCATCAGACCGCTGCGCGCGTGCTGGAAGCAGCCGAGCGCATCGGTTTTCACGGCGTGACGGCTATCAAGCGCAGGCTTGAGAAGGAGAAGCCAGTTATCAAGTTCGGCTTCCTCTTGAAGCAATCCCACCGGAAACTCTATCGTATGTGGGGAGAAGTGCTGACGAAGGCGGTCGAAACCTACCCCGAGGCGCATGGCAGGGCCATCGTCCGGTTCGATGATGAACTCGCACCTGAAAATACCGCGAACGCGATGCTTGCCCTCAGCCGGGAAGTCGATGTCATCAGCGTCATCACGTCGGATCACCCGCAGATAAATCATGCGGTTGACGGCCTTGAGGCTGAAGGTATCCCGGTCTTCACGATGATCTCCGACCTGACGGCGCCCGGCCGGGCCGGCTATGTCGGCAATGATTGCGTCAAGAAGGGGCGGACCGCCGCCTGGTTCATCGACAATGTCAATGCCTCCCCGGGCAAGGTGGCAGTCTTTGTCGGGAGCCACCGTTATTTGTCGCAGGAGCTTTGCGAAATGGGCTTCCGTTCCTACTTCCGCGAGAGCGCTTCGGAATTCCAGATGATGGAGACGCTGGGAACTCAAGAGGAGCCCGACATCGCCTATGAGCTTACCCGCAACCTGTTGAAGAAGGAGGAGAACTGGGTGGGGCTATACGTTGCTGGTGGGGGTGTGACCGGCGTTATGCGCGCGCTTCGGGAGGATGGGGGCATGGCCGCCAAACGCCTGGTGGTGGTGGCCCACGAGTTGACCAACGAAACCCGTGCAGGTCTGGCAGAGGGCTTGATCAAGGTTGTCCTTTCACACCCTGCGCGGCTGCTGGCGGACACCTTGGTGAAAGCGATGGCGGAAGCGCTAGACACCCATCGATCCCCAACAGTATCGCAGCACATACTTCCTTTTGAGATTTATACCGCTGCCAATATCTGAGATGGCCACGCATCCCGCAACCGTTTTCGGCGAATTATCGACTGCCCAGGGATACGTTGGCGTCGATATCATGGAAAAGAGCACTAAGCGCCTTGAAGGGAGCCGAACTTACGACCCTCTATTGGTGCCAGCCCTCACAGGTCAGAAGTACACTTTCATCAATGGCTTAGAGATCCAAGCCATGATTTTGTCACTGCCCCTCCATTTCAGCCGCCACTTCCTTAGC
>Ga0209759_1000217_pt1 | contig 88349 bp, 77 predicted proteins | sample AraplaCL_Col_mMS_FD_184261 | JGI IMG/M metagenome (GOLD analysis project Ga0209759, IMG submission 184261) | Arabidopsis root microbial communities from the University of North Carolina, USA - plate scrape CL_Col_mMS (SPAdes) (version 2) | ecosystem: Host-associated > Plants > Roots >...
GGCAACGGTGGCAAGGGAGGCGGCGGTCCGGGCGCAGGTGGCTCTGGCAACGGCGGTCCTGGCGCAGGCGGCCCGGGCAACGGCGGTAACGGCGGCTCCGGTAACGGCGGCAAGGGAGGCGGCGGTCCGGGCGCAGGTGGCTCAGGCAACGGCGGTCCTGGCGCAGGCGGCCCGGGCAATGGTGGCAACGGGGGGCCGGGCAACGGTGGCAAGGGCGGCGGCGGTCCTGGCGCAGGCGGCCCGGGTAACGGCGGCAACGGCGGCCCCGGCGCAGGCGGCCCCGGCAACGGCGGCAACGGTGGCCCCGGCGCAGGCGGGCCGGGCAATGGCGGCAGCGGTGGCCCCGGCGCAGGCGGTCCCGGCAACGGCGGCAACGGTGGTCCTGGCGCAGGTGGCCACGGCCACGGCGGTGACGGCGGCAAGGGCGGAAACGGCCCCGGCGCAGGCAACGGAGGCCAAGGCCACGGTGGCGGCTTCGGCGGCGGCTTCGGCTCAGGCCATGGCGGCGGCTTCGGCGGCCACGGTGGCGGCTACGGCGGTGGCGGCGGAGGCCACGGCGGCGGCAACCACTAACGGAGCGACGCTTCTTCATCGCACGGAGGCCGGGAGACCGGCCTCCCTACCGATGCCAAACGGAGCGAGCGAACGACTCCCGTCCGCTCGCTCCCATCGTCAACCTCGGCAAACTGGTCGCTCAGAAACCAGTTCAAAATCCCTCGTCACACCACTTCCATCACCCTCTCCTGCACCACCAGAAAAACCTTCTCTCCTGCGACACGACCGTCCTCGCGCGTTCCTCCAGTAAAGCTCCCAAACGCGGGCAACACACCGCACGCCGTCCCGAACCGGAAACACGGAACCCGCACCGAATCGTTGCGCGTCGCAATCCGATACACCGGATGCACATGCCCCGCGAGCGCATACGCGCCTTCCACTTTCTGCGGGTAATGACACAGCGCCCACGGTCCCACTCGCCAGGGCTCCTGCACATACTCGACCTCGAGCGTCGCCGGCAGTGCGCCCGCATGCCGGTCGTGATTGCCTTCGACCAGCACGACCCGCAGCCGCGCATGCCGCGCGCGCCAGGCATGCAATGCGTCGAGTGTCTCGCTGGCGTGCGCCTCGCGCGCATGCAGCAGATCGCCGAGAAACACCAGCATGGCCGGCTCGAACTCGGCGATCAGAATATCCAGGCGCATCAGGTTGTCGGCGGTCGAACCGATCGGCACCGGAATGCCGCGTGCGCGAAACACGGCGTCCTTGCCGAAATGCGCATCGGCGACGAACAGACAGCGCAGCGCCGGATCGAACATCGCACGCAGGCTCGACAGCACGACGGGATGCCCGGCGATCTCCACCGGCAACGAGGCCGGCTTCATACGCGAGCCGCCTTCTCGAGTTCGGCCAGCATCCGCTCGACGCGATCCGCGAGTTTCTCTGTGCTGACCTTCTCCCGCAGGCGTCCGACAATCAGCGGAAATGCAAACGGCGTCGGTTTTTTTGGCCGTGTGACGACCACCCGGCTCGCGTTCATGCGTTCGAGCGCAATGCGAATGCGGCGGGCGTCGAGTTCCTGCAGCAGTACTTCATCGTCGGCCTGGTTGAGCAACAGATTGCCGCGATCGTGATTGCGAAAGATCTCGTAGAAGAGACCACTCGACGCCTGCAATTGCCGCGCGCTCTTCTGCTGCCCCGGATGCCCCTGAAACACCAGGCCCGACACGCGCGCAATCTCGCGAAAACGCCGCAGCGAGAGTTCCGATGAATTGAGACTGGCGAGTATGTCGTGATCCAGTTCTTTGGGCGAGAGCAATCCGCTTTCGAGTTGCGCCGCCCAATCGAATGGTTGCGCGGACAACAGTTCGAAGCCGTAGTCGTTCATCGAAATAGAAAAGGTACCCGGTTTTTCGCGCGCGACGCGCCATGCGAGCAGTGCGCCCAAACCGATATGCGCCGTGCGCCCGGCAAACGGATAGCAAAAGAAGTGATGCCCTTCGCGCGATTTCACCAACTCCACCACCAGCACGCCCGGCTCCGGCAAGGCCGACCACTTCTGCTGCAATTCGAGCAGCGACCGCACAGCGCGCATTTCCGGTTCGTCGTAGATGCCGGTGGCGGCGCCTGCAAGCATCGTCAGCGTGGCGTCGGCGAGTTCGGACGAAAGCGGCATACGGCTGCCCGCCCATTGCGGCATGGCTCCGCGTGACGATGTCGCGCGCCGCACCCACGCGGTCATATCCTGCACGCGGATCAATTCGAGTGCACGTCCGCCGAAAGTAAAAATATCGCCCGGTTTCAGCCGTGAAATAAACGATTCCTCGATCGCGCCGATCCGGCCGCCCGACAGATAAGCGACATTCAACGTGCCGTTCGCGACGATCGTGCCGATATTGTTGCGATGCCTTCGCACCAGATCCTCGCGCGGCACGTGGTACATGCCGTCGCTTTCGCGCACCACGCGATGGTAGTCGGGATACGCGCGCAACGCCGTGCCGCCGCCTTCGACGAAGCCGAGCGCCCAGTCGAATTCCGTCTGCGTCAGTTGACGGTAGGCATAGGTGCTGCGAATTTCGCCATATAGTTCGCGCGCGTCGAAACCGCCGCCGATCGCCACGGTGACGAGATGCTGCACCAGCACGTCGAACGGTTTCTCAGGCGTTTCGCGGCCTTCTATCTGACGCTTCTCGACGGCCTCACGCGCGGCGGCGGCTTCGACCAGTTCGAGCGCATGCGTCGGCACGATCGTGACACGCGACGGCCGCCCCGGCGCATGACCCGAACGCCCCGCGCGCTGCATCAAACGCGCGACGCCCTTGGGCGAGCCGATCTGGAACACGCGCTCCACCGGCAGAAAGTCGACACCCAGATCTAGGCTCGACGTACACACCACCACTTTCAGCAAGCCGCTCTTGAGGCCACGCTCGACCCATTCGCGCACTTCCTGATCGAGCGAGCCGTGATGCAGCGCGATCAGGCCGGCCCATTCGGGCCGCGCTTCGAGCAGCGCCTGATACCAGACTTCGCATTGCGAGCGTGTATTGGTAAACACGAGCGAGGTCTGAGCCTCGCCGATCGCCTCGGCCACGGCGCCGACCTGACGCATGCCCACATGGCCGCCCCACGGAAACCGCTCGATCGTCTCGGGAATCACCGTATCGACGATCAGTGCTTTCGGCAGCGCGCCATGCACGCTCACGCGTGGCGTCTTCACGGGCGCGAGCAACACGTCGCCGGCGAAGGACAGGTTGCCGAGCGTCGCCGACAAGCCCCATACCTGCAATTCAGGCCGCCAGTGCGCGAGACGGGCGAGCGCGAGTTGTGTCTGCGTGCCGCGCTTGTTGCCGAGCAGCTCATGCCATTCGTCGACGATCACGAGACGCACGTGTGCAAGCACATCGTGTGCATCGGGGCGAGTGAGGATCAGCGAGAGACTTTCCGGCGTCGTGACCAGTGCCGACGGCATGCGCCGGTTCTGCCGCGCGCGCTCGGCCGACGACGTGTCGCCGGTGCGTAGGCCCACGCTCCACGGCACCGCCAGTTCCGCCGCCGAACTTTGCAACGCGCGCGCCGTGTCCGCGGCGAGCGCGCGCATCGGCGTGATCCATAGCACCGTGAGCGGCTCCGGCTGCGTACGGGGCGTGCTGCGCTTTCGCGCACCTGGCGTGGCGGCAAAAGCGGCCAGTGCGCCGAACCAGACGGCCCATGTTTTGCCGGCGCCGGTCGTCGCGTGCAGCAAACCGCTCGCGCCGCGGCCGATTTCCTGCCAGACCTCGCGTTGAAATTCGAACGGCTGCCAACGGCGCGCCGCGAACCACTCGCCGAGTTTCTCGGCAAACGGGCGCTGCGCAGCGGTTTCGTCGATGGAAAAAGGCTGCGGCTCGAACGCCGGTTCGCGCGCGTCGAGCCGCGCCTGCTGCTCGCGGCTGCGCGGAATGCGGCGCGGCCGGGGCGCGCGGCGCCGCTCCTGCGCAGCAGAAGGCGCCGGGATTGTGGTCTCGTCGGAGTCAGCCGGCTCGGTCATCGAAAGCGCTCTTTAGCATTGGATTCGCGTGTCGGCGAACAACTCGGAGAGGGGATTACGTATGTGGACCGCTAAACCGCTCAGGTGGTTCACCACGCATCTTCGCACTTACGCGCGGCGTGCCGCACGTGTTTAAATGCCGGGGCTTCGGTTGCCTCGACCCAAGGGTTCAAAGTACGCAGCCATATCGCAACGGTCCTTTCACCACGGAGCGCATGTTGAATCACATACAGGCATTGCTGCCGCAAACCTCATTGCGAATCGCGGCTGCGCAAGCTCAACCCATATCGGGCGACGTCACGGGCAACATCGCCAGAACGGTCGAATTGACCGCACTGGCTGCCGACGCCGGTGCAAAACTGGTGGTTTTTCCCGAGAAATTCCTGACCGGCTACGAACCCGGCCTGATCGCCGGCGATCCCGCGAAATACGCTTTCGATGCACACGACGCGCGGCTCGAACCGATTCGATACATCTGCCGGCAGCGTGAAATCGCCGTCATCGTCGGTGCGGCGACGCGCGGCGAGCGCGGCCTGCATATCTCTTCGCTCGTATTCAGCCGTTCCGGCGCGCAACTCGATTCATATCACAAGCAATACCTGTACAGCAGCGAGACAAAGATCTATCAGCCGGGCACGCAAGGCCGCATGCTCGAACTCGACGGATGGCGCCTCGCGCTTGGCGTGTGCTACGACTCGGGCTTTGCGGAACACGCGCGGCAGGCGGCGGTCAACGGCGCGCACGCGTATCTGGTGAGCGCACTCTTCAGCGTGCAGACCGGCTACCACCAGTCGCGCATCTGGTTTCCCGCGCGGGCCTTCGACAACACGATGTATGCATTGTTGTCGAATCATGTCGGCACGACCGGCGGTTGGGCAACGTGCGGCGCAAGCGCGATCTGGAGTCCGTCTGGTGACGTCATAGCGCAAGCGAGCCGCGAGCGCGAAGAAGTGGTTACCGCGCTACTCGATCCGGCGGTGCTGGCCGACGTCCGCGAACGCGAGACGATGCTCGCGGACTTCCGCGCGCGCGGCGAGGCGGTCCATGCGATCCGTTACAATGAGGCGCACTACCCATCTGGAGACTCGCTTTGAAATCTATCGTTGCATTGGTCGCAGCAGCTCTTCTGTCTTCGACGGCAATGGCCGCCGCGCCCACCACCGAAAAACTGCCTTCCGGTGTCGTGGTCGAACATCTGACGCAAGGCACAGGCGCCCAACCGGCCGCCGAAGATGTAGTGAAGGTCAACTACCGCGGCACGCTCGCCAACGGTACCGAGTTCGATAGCTCGGCGAAACACGGCGGCCCAGCCACGTTCCCGCTGAACCGCGTGATTCCGTGCTGGACGCAAGGCGTGCAGAAGATGAAGGTGGGCGGCAAGGCCAAACTGACTTGCCCGGCGGCGACTGCTTACGGCGATCGCGGCGTTGGCGTGATTCCGCCGAACAGCGACCTGACCTTCGAGGTCGAGCTGGTCGGTATCGTCAAGTAAACAGCGCGACGTGAACTGAGACTGAGCCCCGCTCCGAATTTCGCAGCGGGGCTTTTCTTTTTCCGGGCACTGCGTCCGCCCATTGCCAGGTACTCCCGCAATGAAACGCGAAAACAATGCCGTGCCCGTCGCCAGCATCGGATTCACCGGCAAGACGGCTGAGGAATTTTTCGATCTGCTGAAAAACGCGCAGGTGCGCACGGTGCTCGACATTCGCCTGAGCAACACGTCGCAACTGGCCGGTTTCGCGAAGAAACAGGACCTGCCTTTCTTTCTCGACAAGTTGTGCGGCGCTGTTTACCGGGAAATGCCCGAGCTGGCTCCGGAGCCCGACTTGTTCAAGCGCTACAAGGCCAACGAGCTGACGTGGGACGAGTTCTCCGCGGCTTACGTCGAACTGATCGCCAGGCGGCGCGTGGAAAGCAATCTGGACGTTGATCTATTCCGCTCGGCTTGCCTGCTTTGCAGTGAACATTTACCACACCATTGCCACCGGCGGCTGGCGCTCGAGTATCTGAACTCGCGCTGGAATAGCCGCCTGAAAATTACCCACCTGTCGTAACCACCCGTTCGATGGCGGCGTTTTGCGCAACCGGAGAAGGGCCGATTTCAATCGGACGGCGCGAAAAGCATCGAGATATAAACGATGGTGGAGACGACGGTAATGCCGACTCCGATAAAAACTTTGGTGCGATTGAATTCCAGTCCGCCGTTAATGGCCACGCAGATCCCCACCACGGACGCCAGGGTGCCGATCGTCGCCAACAAGACATGAAGCTTGCTGCGAATCAGCTTGCGCCGTTCCGGACTGGCGCCTTCTTTCCAATTGTCGAGTTTCACGGGATGTGTCCTTTGCGTTAGCGTGTAATGCCCGAAGGTTTGGACCAGAGAGTCGTGCGGTCCGGTTACGCCCTTTCGCATTACGAATGGATTCCAATGGCACACAGCATAGCTGAGCCGCCCGACAGTGCAAACGATAAAAGCGGAAAGATTGTCGCAAGTCTATTTATTGCGCGGCGCGCGCGTGCCGGACCCGGCACGAAACCGGGTAGTGAGCGGTTTTTTAAAGTCCCGGCGCGTTCGGTCGTCTACTATCTACTCACGCGCCGACGCGGCATCCACCTCGCCGCGCAGTCCGGAATCCCCCCGTCGTCATTCGTCGCGCTTCAGGAGCGCCAGCCATGAATATCGACTTTCATTACGGTGTCGTCTATATTGCCGCGCGCGTGGCCGGGATGCCGGCCGACAACGCGATCACCGTGGCGCACGCCTGCCAATATGTGGACGATGCGACGACCGCGGGCATATTGCGCTTCAAGGGCGGCGAGACGTTCGAACGCTTCGCCACCGCGCACAAGCTGTTCGATTACGCCACTACCGAGGACGACAAGAACCGGCTGGTGTGGACGCCCTTTCATTTTCTGCCGGCGGCCGAGGGCTCGACGTTGCACGAAAAGGCCGTGTGCCGGCCCGATAGCGCGGTCGCGCGCGAAGTGGTGCGGCGCGCGATCCTGCGCCGGGACACCGAAACGGGATTGCATCGGCTGGGCGTGACGCTTCACACGTATGTCGATACATGGGCGCATCAAGGCTTCGCCGGGATCGAAAGTCCGTGGAATCGGGTTCATCTGCTGGAAGCTCAGGACTGCACCCGCAAAGGCTGGTTCGCCAAACTCAGACTCGCCAGCGAGCACCTGATCGAACACATCGAGGAGGATGTGCTGACCGTCGCGCTGCCCGTCGGTCACGGTGCTGCCTTGCACTATCCTGACCAGCCGTGGGCAAAATGGCATTACATCGACGGTAGAAACGAGTTCGTCCAGCGTCACAACCTGCCGGAATTCGTGCAAGCGGCCGAGATGGCGTGCCGCGCGGTGCGCGCCTATCTGGCGGGGCGGCAAGACTTTGAGAATCTGCCCGGCATGCCGGACGATGTGACGGGTGTGCTCACGGACCTGCTCAATACGAACCGGCTGGAGGACGACAACGATCGTTTGCGGCACATTTGCCGCGTCGTGAAGGCCGGCGGTATTCCGGGTTTGAAAGAGTCGATTCCGGACTATGTGCCCAAAGGTCCAGGCTCCTGGAAGTATCTGGCCACCGGTTTGAAGTTCGACGACGATACCGGCGACAAGCCCGAATGGACGAATGCTTTCGAGAAAAGCGATTACCGTCTCTTTCACGACGCGGTCAAACAGCACCGCTTCGTGACCACGCAGGAGATTCTGCCAACGCACGGATTGCGAATCGCCTGACCGGGGCGCGGGCGCCCCGAACCTGGGTTATTCCGCTCTGGCTTGCTGGCGTTGCGCGGCCTGTTGTTCTTCTGCATGCTTTTTGGCCATATGCCGCCCGACCAGGCAGCCGCCGACCGCGCCGACCACCGCGTGATGTCCGGCATAGTGTCCCGCCACTCCACCTACTACCGCCCCCTTCATGCAGCCGGCCGCGTTTGCCGTGCCGACCGCTGCAGAAGTAAGCGCCACCGCCGCGAGGGCGGCTCTCATGTAACCAGCTTTCATCTGAAAGTACCGTTCAATTGACGAGGGGTTCTAACATGGCGCTATACGGCGTCATTTCAATAGCCATTCCAGTGCCGTTCCCGCCATTCATGTTCGCGCCAGTGCTCGCGGCGCCATTCGCGTTCTCGCCATTCACGGCGTTCGCGCCATTCGCGTGCGCGCCAGTCGTCGTAGCCGCCGTAAACAACCGGCACCGGCGCCGGACCCCGCTCGACATAAACAGGCGGCGGTGCCACCACGCCGACTGGAATGCCAACTCCGACAGCCACGTCCACGTGTGCCGAGGCCGCCGACGATGCTGCCAGCACTGCCAGACCGAATACCGCGCCGATGATCTTCTTGTTCATTTGCCTTCTCCTTGCTATCGAAGTGCGATGCTTCCGATTGCCTCAGCTTTCACCCTTGCGGGTTTTCCAGAGCTTTGCATCGAGTTGCGGTTTGGAGTGTAGAAGGGCGGTCCGGACACAGGTGAAACAGCGTTGCGAGATTGGTAACGCGGGGTTACGAAGGTGCCGGCTAGCGCATTGCATCTCGGGCAAGCCAGGATTTCGGAATCGAAAAAGTGTTTTTTGTAAGAGCCGGTAGACACGCAAACGTACTCAGGCAATAAAAAATGTACTGCCGGCCTTTGAATCTTCTAATGCTTGCCTATAGTAGAAGCGGCTTATGCCTCAATGCACGGCGACTCACTTCAGTGCGACGGAATGCCGTCGCAGCCGCCGGCCGGGAATTGCAAAGCCGGCCCAGGAATTGGAAAGACAGTAAAAAGAAAGGGAGAGTGGCAAAGAAAAAAGCCGGAAAAGTGGGGCGACGAAGTAAAGAATCCAAAAAGTTCGTACTCCACCGGATGCGTGATCGACTCAGAGTCGTGTTTTTATAGCCACGCCGATCTGCCTTTCTCGCGTCATTCGTGGCATAGTTCGATCGATTACCACATAAGGAGCAATCAAATGCCCACGTTAGAGCAAATCCAAGCAAAGCTTAAAAAGCTTCAGGCGCAAGCTGACGTTCTTCTGGCCAGGAAAGCGCAAGTCGCGGTCGATCAGATTCGTGACCTGATGCTCAAGCATGGCCTGACTACCGCGGATATCGAAGCCAAGGCAAAAGCCCGGCGCGCCGCGAGAGGCTTGAATGGCGGCGGCAAGGCGAAAGCCGTGAGCTCCGGTAAGGCAGTGGCAAAGTACCGCGACCATAAAACCGGCGCGACCTGGACAGGCCACGGCCGCGCACCGGGTTGGATTGCCAGTGTGAAAGACCGCACCCAGTTCCTGATCGAAGGCGCGAGCGAATTGAAATCGGCGGCAAAGGCTGCTGTCACCCATGCGAAAGGCAGCAAAGGCCAGCCGAAAGGCGCGCAACCGCCCAAGTACATCAATCCGAAAACTGGCGCGACCTGGAGCGGCCGCGGCCCGGCGCCGGCATGGCTTGCCAGCGTCAAGGACCGTAGCAAATTCCTGATCGATAGCGCCTCGGCAGCCGTGGCGGATGCGGGTCACCAAGCCGCGAAGAAGGCCGGCAAAGTGAAATCGGCGGCAACTGGCGGTGTAGTGAGCAAGAAAGCCGCGGCTCGAAAAGTCGTGGCAAAGAAAGCAGGCGCGGCGAAGAAAACAGTTGCAAAGAAAGCCACCGCGGCAACCAGAAAAGTAGCGGCAAAGAAAGGCGCCGTAAAGCAGGCGGCAAAGAAGAGCGCCGTGGCCAAAGCAGCGAGGAAAGCACCGGTTCGTAAAGCCGCTGCCAAAAAAACTGCTGCGACGAGTGCCCCGGCCACGCCGGCAGCCGCACCGGCGTCAGCCGGCGCATGAGCGCAACCGAGTCGTGAAGTAGATGACCCGTACGCGTGAATCAACCCAGCAGGAAGACCAGGTCGTCCTGCTGGACTCCGTTCCTCATCCGGCAGAAGACGCCGCCGAACCCTTTATCGTCGCGAGTGACCGCCGGGTGATTCTCTGTTATCCGATTGCGGAGTCCGACTTTGAAAGCTTCGGACCATTCGATCCCGACGACGATCCATTTTGCGCGGTGCTATTTCCGGACACGGTATTTCATCGTCTGGGGCCGCCCGGTGACGGCGATCTGGAGATTCATCCGCTCGCCTCGCAGGGTCTCACCGGCTATTCGGTTCATGAAGTCATGAATTCGTCGCTAGCCAGCGAGCTTGCGGCGGTGGCATCGACGGGACCCACACTGCGCCATTTCGTCATCACGTTTCAGGCATCCACTTTCGAATGCGTGGCGTCGGACTATACGGTGGTCGGTGTCTACGGCGCGGGTGAAATTGCCAGCCGGGAAGCGTTCTCGCTGGTCAGGTAGTGCGATTGAGTAGCAAGGTGCGGGCCTGCAATGGGCACGCGCCGTGCGTCCTGCGTTAGTCGTAAAAGCCGGGCCAAGGTCCGGAACGTTCGTCAACCGCAGGACGCGCATACGACGCGTCCCGCCGATTAGCATCGAGGCTACGCATGCTGACGATTCCGATTACCGCTTTCGTCACGCTCGTCATCATTCTGGTAATTGCCAATTTATCGAGCGGCGAGAAGAAGATCGAGCATAAGATCGATCGCCTTTACGCGAGCGACGATCCGCAATTCCTGCGCTCAATGGGCCTGCTGCTCGGGCCGCCGGTTATTTCGGGCAATCGCTTTGAGATGCTGCTGAACGGCGACCACATTTTTCCATCGATGCTGGAAGGCATCCGTTCCGCACGTCGAACGATCACGTTTGAAACTTTTATCTATTGGTCCGGCGAGATTGGCGAGCAGATTGCACAGGCGCTCGCGGATAAAGCGCGCGAGGGCGTCGCGGTGCATGTGCTGCTCGATTGGGTCGGTTCGTCGAAAATGGATAAGCGCTATTTGGATCTGCTTCGCGATGCCGGCGCGGAAGTGATCCAGTATCACAAGCCCCATTGGACTGGTCTGGGTCGCATGAACGATCGCACGCACCGCAAGCTGCTGGTGATCGACGGGCATGTCGGCTTTACGGGCGGTGTGGGTATCGCGCCGGAGTGGACCGGCCACGCGCAGAATGAAAAGCATTGGCGCGATACCCATTTCCGCGTGGAGGGCCCGGTGGTCGGCCATATGCAGGCCGTATTCATGGACAACTGGGTCAAGGCAACGGGCAATGTGCTGCACGGCCCCGACTATTTTCCCGATGTCGAGCCAATGGGCGAGGGCCTCGCGCATATGTTCAGCAGTTCGCCCTCGGGCGGCAGCGACGACATGCAGTTAATGTATCTGATGGCGATTACGGCGGCCACGCATTCCATTCATCTGGCGAGTGCCTATTTCGTTCCCGACAAGCTGACCATCAACGCGATCGTCGAGGCGGCGAAACGCGGCGTGAAAGTGCAGATCATCATGCCCGGAAAACGGATCGACACGCATACTGTGCGGGAGGCATCGCGTGCGTGCTGGGGCGATCTGCTCAGAGCCGGCGTGGAAATGTACGAGTATCAGCCGACCATGTTTCACTGCAAATTGCTGGTGGTGGACGAATACCTTGTCTCGGTCGGCTCGACCAATTTCGATAGCCGTTCGTTCAAACTCAACGACGAAGCCAATCTGAACATCTACGACCGTGACTTCGCCAGGCAGCAAACTGCTGTTTTCGCCGACGATATAAAGAAGTCGCAACAGATCACGCTCGAAGCATGGATGCATCGGCCGTTTATGGAAAAGCTGATCGAAAAGTTTGTCCCGCTGCTGGATACGCAGCTCTAACGAATCTTCTGGTTATCGATGCGCGCCACAAAGATAGGCTTCGATAGATGAGAGGGAAGAGGGCGCGCTGCTCTCCGCTTCCATAGCGGGAAGCGTTGTGCCGAGAAGCGCTTTTGCACGTTGATACGCATGAGCGAATCCGCGCAATTCCTGTGTCACCGCACGATCTTCGAGGCGGCGTCGCAAAAGCGCTTGCTCGATATTGCGGCCGATCAGCGCGATTTGACTGTCGATATAGTCGAGACATAACTGTCTGCAACGCGCGGAAGTACTCGCCACGGCCAATAGCACCGGCACGATCGAGATCGTCAGAAAACCGCCCGGCGGAATGCGCGCCAGCGCGGCGGGCGAGGCAAACAGGTCTTTGCGCAGCGAGTCGAATACGGCACGGCCCCACACCTCACGTTCTCTTTCGAGCGCGCTGCGGCGACGCGCCAAAGCGTCCCTTGCATTCGCGTCTTTTATCTCGCCTTCCGCGGTCAGTAGTGGAGCATCCGCGCGTTCACCTTCCTGAATGCAATCGGCGCCGATGTACGAGGCGCTCTGATTCCGGCCGGCGAGAACCAGATGTTGCAATGCATCGGGCACGAACGGATCGAGCGGCACCACTTCGCACGTGACCGGCTTGCCGTTCAGATGAATGGCGCAGCGTCCGTCGTCAGCGAGTGCCGGGCAGCGTGCCAGCGAAGGGTAATCGTAGCCCTGCGTCATGATGCTGAAGGTGTCGCCGGCTCGATAGAGCAACGTGTCCGCAATCGAATCGAAAGCGGCGATATCGGCTTCGTCGAGCACGGCTTCATGGCGGCCGACGCGCAACCGCTCACCCACGCGCCTGCGCGGCACGCGGCCGATTGCGAGGCAGCCGATGAACCGGTCGCGATGCCGGAACAACTCGGGTAGTGCCATAGCCGGCGGACTATTGCAGCATTTGCCGCACGCCGTGCACGCGAATGAGAAAGCGTTCACCACGGCCGGCGCACCGAGTCCTGATAGCGCGTCAGAATGAAATGCGCGACGTCGTCCGAATGATAAGCGGCCACCAGTTGCGCAACCCAAGGCTGAGTGCGCTCGGCATCTCGCACCGTCAACACGTTGGCGTAGGGCGAGCGCGCATCTTCGAGGCCGAGGCTGTCGCGCGCCGGGTAAAGACCTGCACGCGCCGCGTCGTCGCTATCGATCACGGCGAAGGCCACGCTGTTCAACGTGTCGAACAAACGTGCGCGCGGCACCTGGCGGATCTGCAGATTCAGCCGGTTGCTCGTGATGTCGGCGAGCGTCGCATGCAGGCCCGCCGTGTCCCTGAACGTCAGCAGCGTGAAGTTCTGCAGCAGGATCAAGGCGCGCGCAGTTCCTTCCTGGTCGTTGGGGATCGCGATCGTCGCGCCGCGTTGCAACTGGCCGAGGTCGGTCAGTTTGCGCGAGTACAAGGCGATCGGAAACGTCACGGTGGTGGCGACGCTCGTCAACGGAAAGCCGTGTTGTTTGCGCTGCGCTTCAAAGCGTGGCTCGTCTTCGAAGCTCGCCGCATCGATCTGTTTCGACGCCAGCGCGGCGTCGATACGCTCGGGCTGATCGAATACGACCACGTCGAGCGTGAGTCCGCGGCTGGCCGCGACGCGGCGCACTTCGTGCATGATCTCGGCATGCGCGCCCGCGCTCACCCCCACCTTGATGACTTGCGGCGCGGCGGCTTGCACGTGCTGAACCATCGAAGCGGCAACCAGCAGCACAGCCGTCGCGAATCGCCGAGCCTTCATGACGCGTCCCTCAACACCGTGCGAAAACCGATATGCGACGCCGGCAAATCCGCTTCCTGCTGTTCGCGCGACGCCGCCCGATAGCGCACGCAATAGTCGCGCGAGCATAGAAACGAACCGCCTTTGATGACCATCGGCGTGTCGTGTTTGCGGCTGAGCGGCGCGACCGCCGCGGTGTCGCCATTGGTGTGCGACTGGTGCGGACCCGTGTAGACGTCCTTGGTCCATTCCCATGCATTGCCGATCATGTCGTACAGCTTGAAGTCGTTGGCGGCATAGCAGCCGACGGGCGCGAGACCGACGTGACCGTCCTCATTCGTGTTGAGCACGGGGAACACGCCTTGCCAGTAATTCGCGTTCGGCTTGCCGTGTCCGTCGCGCGGCGCGGTGTCGAGGTCCGCGCCTTCGCGGCCTGCTTTGCCGGCGTATTCCCACTCGGCCTCGGTGGGCAGATCGCGGCCGAGCCAGCGCGCGTAGGCGAGCGCGTCGGCTTGCGTGACCATCGTCACGGGCTGGTTCAGGCGGCCTTCGAGTGTGCTGCCGGGTCCGGTCGGATGATTCCACGCGGCGCCTTTTACCCATGTCCACCACGCGAGATCGCGTGCGTTCATCTCGTCGCGCGTCGGCGTGTGAAACACCACGGCGCCACCCTGGCGCTCCGAATCGCTGACATAGCCCGTCGCTTTCACGAACGCCGCGAACTGCGCATTCGTCACATCGGTCTGATCGATCCAGAAACCGGCGACGCGCGTCTTGCCGTCTCCGGCCGGACGCTCGTCTTCGTAGCCGAGCTTGCTGCCGAATACGAAGTCGCCGCCATGCAGGTGCACCATGCCGGCCTTCGGGTCGTCGCGCCAGCGCGAGGGCAGACCGGCGTAGCGCTCGCATTGCTGCTCGGAGCCGAGCGCGGCCAACGGGCGTGACGTGTTGAGCTCATCGAACGCGCCTTGTTTGGCACCGCCGCTAAAGACCGCCGAAGCGGCCGTCGCGGCGGTAAAAGCGGCGGCGAACGCGACCGTGGCGATCGCCGCATACACGCCGTAGAGCGCCGTGTTGCTCTTCAACCTGGATCTGACGGTCATTGCGTGCTCAGTAGTAACCGCGCGGACGCAACGGCTCGACGCCGCCGACGCTGCTCATATAGTTGTTCCACTGCTGCACAAGGCCGTCGATCACCGAGGGATTCTGCGTCGACACGTCCTGCGTTTCGCCACGGTCGGCACTCATGTCGAACAGTTGCCAGTGACCGTCCACGGGACCGAGCGGCGGTTCCGTCCACAACGCTTTCCAGCGGCCGTCGGCGCTGCGCAGATAGCCGCGGCCATAGGCTTCGTCGCCGAACGATGCGGTGTGCACCGCGCTCGTCGCCTGATCGTTCAACAGCGGCAGCAGCGATTGACCGGTGACCGGATACACGTAGCGATTGTTGTAGACCACCTTGCCCTTGTTCTGATCGACGCCGGTCAGCGAATTGATCAGCGGCGGCGCGGCCTGCGTGGGCGGCGAAATCTGTGCGACAGCGAGGAACGTCGCGGTATTGTCGGTCACGTGCGTGAAGTCGCGCAGTGTCGGTTTCTGCGTGCTCTGACCGGGCAGATGGACGATCAACGGCGTGGATACTCCGCCTTCGCCCGAGTATCCCTTGGTCAGACGGAACGGCGTGGCGCTGACTTCGGCCCAGCGCAGACCGTATTGCAGACGTTGCGCGTTCTGCTTGCCGTTGTCGGTGCCGAGTGTCGAGTAAACCGGGTCGGCGGCATTGGCGGTGTCGGTCGCGGTCGGGTCGGCGCCCGAGTCGATCGGCCAGCCTTCCGCGCCGTTGTCCGACTGGAACATGATGAAGGTATTGTCGTACTCGCCGATATCCTTCAGATGCTGGATCAGCAACCCGATGTTGTGATCGAGGTTTTCGACCATGCCCGCGTAGATTTCCATATAACGCGCCTGGGCTTTCTTCTCGGCGGGCGAGAGACTCGCCCACGTCTTGTTCACCGTGCCCGGGCCGTAGTCGGTATAGCCTTGCGCCGCGCTATGCACGGCGCTCACGTACTTCGCGTTCACCGTGCCGTTGTTCGCCGTGGCCGCGGTGGCGACGAGCGTTTCCGATGCGCCGCCGTACGGCACGAAGTCGTTCGGAATGATGCCGAGCGCTTTCTGCCGCGCAATGCGCGCGTTGCGGATCACGTCGTAACCGGTGTCGTATTTGCCGGCGTAGTTGTGCAGATAAGGTTCGGGTACTTGCAGCGGCCAATGCGGCGACGTGTAGGCCGCGTAGGCGAAGAACGGTTTACCGTCGCCCTTGTTCGAATCGATGTACGAGATCAGACGCTGCGTGTAAAAGTCGGTCGAATAAAACACTGCGGGGCTGCCGCCCGCGCCGCCCGGTTGTCCCGGCTGACCGGGCTGCACGTATTTGCCGTCCTCGGTGTAGTTGTGCGAGTTCGCCGGTTCGTGCGCGAAGTGATTGGTCGCGGCGCCGCCGAGCAAGGCATAGCTATGTTCGAAGCCCCATTGGTCGGGCGTCTGTCCGCCGCCTGTCGTGCTGCCGACAATGCCCGAGCCGATATGCCATTTTCCGGCCATATACGTGTGATAACCGCCGTCCTTCAGCAGTTGCGCAACAGAGAGCGCGCGGTCGTTCAGATAGCCTTCATAACCCGGCAGTCCTTTGCGCTCGTCGGTCGGCATGCCCATGGTGCCTTCGCCGACCAGATGGTGATCGGTGCCGGAGATCAACATGGAACGCGTGATCGCGCAGACGGTGCCCGTATGGTGATTCGTCAGGATGCGGCCCGATTGCACCAGCGCGTCGAGGTTGGGCGTGTTGATTTCGCCGCCGAACGTGTGGATGTCGGAATAGCCGAGGTCGTCGGCCATGATGTACAGAATGTTCGGGCGTTTCTGGGCGACTACGGGCGTGGGAGTCGGGCCGGGCAGATTGTCGTCGCCGCAGGAGGCGAGAGCGACGAGACTGGCGACGGCGGCGCCGATCATGCCAAGACGAAGAGAAGGGCGCTGCGATCGTGGTGTTGTCATTGTTGTGCGGACCGGATATGTCGGGCCGCCGATGGTAGCAATGACGCCAGAACGCCCAAAGTTCGATTTCTGCGTTGCTATGTCCGATTGCCGATATAGCCTTGCTGCGTGATAGCGGGTATCAGCCGCGCGCCGCTTTCGCCTTTAAACGTAGATGGCTAGTTGCCCGGATCGAGCACCGGCTTGTCTGGATTCGCAAGCGTTTTGTAGGGGAGTTGTGCGGCGTGCGGATTGGTGACGGTGTCGTCGATCACCCGCTCGACGTCCGCGGTTTTTGTGAGCTCGGTGAAGAAGCTCTGCTTGTCGAAGCCCGGCGCAACGCAACCTTCCACATAAATGAAACGGCGTTGCAGTGTCAGCCAGAGCGTCGATTGTTCGCGCCAGTGGGTGGCGAAATTGATGTTGGCGAGTCGACGCTGCACGGCCTCGGCGATTTCCAAGTCGTACAGATAGGCGTTCGATAAACGGCAGCGACCTTCCACCCAGCAGCTATTGCCGCGTTCGATCCGGTAATGGCTGTCGTCGAGCCATTCTTTCTCGGTTTCGAGCGGCCCCAATGGCACCGGACAATCACCGATCGCTTTGGAGATCTGAAAGAAAGGGTCGTGACCTCGATTGACGCGCGCCGGTTCGGCGTGCGCGTGAATAGCAGTAACGGCGAAACAGATCAGCAGACTCGCTAGCCGCAATGGGGTCGAGCGTTTCATCCTCGTCAGCTCCAGGTGTCGGGCGTTGAGTAGACGGAACGACAGCAATGGTTTGAGTGGCTGTAGCGCTGATTATGCGACGATCGCCGAACCGCGTCAGTCAGGTTTTCACCGGTTCGTGCGCCGGTTCTCCACCGCGAACTTGATCAACTCGGCCTGACCTTCAATATCGAGCTTGCGTTTCAGATTGAGCCGATGCGTTTCCACCGTCCGCACGGAGAGATCGTTGCGCTGAGCGATCTGTTTGCTCGACAAGCCTTCCGCAAGCGCGTCGAGAATGTCGCGCTCGCGCGGCGTGAGCCGTTCGACGGGCGACTGCATCGCCGAAGCCTGGATCAGACGCGCGCCGAGTCCCGCGCTGAAAAACTGTTTGCCTTCGAGCACCGCACCAATTGCCTGGATGATTTCGGTGGAAGGCGAATCCTTCAGCACGTAGCCGCTCGCGCCCGCGCGCACCGCTTGGGTCACGTACTCGAGATTGTCGTGCATCGACAACATGAGCACGCGAATCGCCGGGAAGCGCTCGTGAAACATGCCGGCCAGCGCGATGCCGTTCATTCCGTTCATGCCGACATCCATCAGCACGAGATGCGGTTCCGCGCTCGCGGCGAGGGCGAGCGCTTCCTGCGCATTGCCGGCTTCGCCGACCACTTCGAGGTGGCGCACCGCTTCGAGCCGCGCGCGCAGACCGTCGCGCACGAGCGGATGATCGTCGACGAGAATCAGGCGGGCGATAGCGGGTGAGGCGTCGTTCATGGTGAGGTTTCCTGCAAGGCCGGCAATGTCGGCTCGGTCGATCCCAATGGCACGCGCGCGGTGACGAGAGTGTGGCCGGCTTGTGAGCTGAGCGACAGTGTGCCGCCCAACGCTTCGAGCCGTTCGCGCATATTGCGCAGACCCACGCCCGAGCGCCGGCCGACGAACGCATGCGCCACGTCGAAGCCGCGCCCGTTGTCCGCGATGTTTAGCGTGACGCCGTCGTTCGATATTTCCAGCGCGAGCGCCGCGTTCGTCGCCTGCGCGTGGCGCACGATATTCGTCAGCGCTTCCTGGGCGATTCGGAACAGCACAGTGTTGACCGCATCCGGCAAAACCGCGGCGTGCGTGTGCGCGATCTGCGTGAAGCCGATCTCGACGCCCGACTGCTCGCTGAGTTCGCGCGAGAGTTGTTCCAGCGCGGCTGCCACGCCAAGATCGTCCAGCATCGACGGACGCAGCGCGTGAGAAATGCGCCGCACTTCGCGCAGCGTGTCGCCAAGCCGCGTGAGACTGGTGGTGAGTGCGGCCTCTGCCGCGGGCACGCGCACTTCGCTGCGCTCGAAGCGCGCCAGCGCGGATTCGAGCAGCAGCTTGACGGAGACCATCATCTGGCTGATGCCGTCGTGCAATTCACGCGACAGGCGGGCCCGTTCGTTTTCCTGCGACTCCACCACCTGCTGCGCGAGCCGCTTCAGTTTGGCGTCCGCGCTGCGATATTCGGTGACGTTGAGCACGAGCGCGCACAGCGCGATCACGGCGAGTCCGGCCACCGCGATCGCGTCGATCCATTTCATCGTACGATCGATGTTGGCGGCCGCGCGTTCGTCGATATGGGCGAGCGTGTTATCCACGTCGTCGAGATAGATGCCAGTGCCGATCATCCAGCCCCAGCGCTCCAGCGGCACGACGTAGCCGAGTTTCGACGCCACCTTGCCCGTCGACGGACGATGCCATAGGTACCGCACATAACCACCGCCGCGCGCGGCCGCGGCGAGCAGTTGCTGAATGGTCAGCGTGCCTTGCGGATCGCGCAGTTCCGACAGGTCGCGCCCGACCAGGTCGGGTTCGCGCGGATGCATCAACGAACGGCCATGCATGTCGTAGACGAAGAAGTAGCCGTCCTTGCCGAAGTCCATTTTTTGCAGCACGTCGAGCGCGCGTGCGCGCAGCGTCGCGTCGTCGCGTGCATTGTCCTGGCCGGCGTCATAGAGCGGCGCGATCGCAGTGGTGGCGAGCTCGACGTAATGCTTGAGCTCGATCTCCTTGCTGGCCATATACGCGGACTGCGTGCTCGCGTGTTGCGTCTCGGCGAGCGCCGTGGCCTGCCGTTGCACACCGACTTCGATGCTCGCGATGGCGGCCAGAAAGGGCACGATCGCCAGCAGGACAATCTTGGCTTTGAGTTTCATCGTTGAAAAGACCGCTGACCGGCTACGTAGTACTACGTAGCCGGCTTACGTAGTTGCGCGCTTGTGAGGACGCTCACGAAGGCGAATACTACATCCCCACGGCATAGTGCGCCTTGCAGGCGGCTACGCCCATCGTCGCGCGCCTCGCGCGGCGTAATAAGCCCCCCGGTTTGCCGGCTCATACCCGCTACCGGTTTCCGCGTGCCGGACCACGAGTCGTGGCGCGTGGTGTCAATAATAGACTTAGGAGATGATTGTGGAGACATCCCAACCTGCCGGCCGTTCATGGCTATGGCTGATCCTGCTGCTCCCATATATCGCATTGCTGTGGCTGCCGTTTTATAACGACACGCGTCCGTCGTTCGCGGGCTTTCCTTTCTTTTACTGGTATCAGTTCTTGTGGGTGCCGTTGACCTCGCTACTGATTTACGCCGTGTACCGAGGTGTCAAATGAGCGACGTTAATCCCGTGAATCCGGTTGCGATGACCGTCTTTATCGCATTCTTTGTTCTCGTCACTGTGATCGGCTTCTTTGCCGCGCGCTGGAAACGGGGCGACCTCACGCAATTGCACGAGTGGGGCCTCGGCGGCCGCCAGTTCGGTACGGTCATTTCATGGTTCCTCGTGGGCGGCGACTTCTATACCGCCTATACGGTGATCGCCGTGCCCGCGCTGGTCTATTCGGTCGGTGCATATGGCTTCTTTGCCTTGCCGTACACGATCATCGTTTATCCGTTCGTGTTTGCGGTGATGCCGAAACTGTGGAAGATCGCGCATGCGAAGAACCACATTACGGCAGCGGACTACGTGCAGGGCGAATATGGCGGCAAGTGGTTCCCGGCGGCCGTCGCGATTACCGGCATTGTCGCGACCATGCCGTATATCGCGCTGCAGCTGGTGGGCATGCAGGTGGTGATCAAAGGGCTCGGCGTGACCGGCGAAATGCCGCTGATCGTCGCCTTCGTGATTCTCGCGCTGTACACGTATGCCAGCGGCCTGCGCGCGCCGGCCATGATCGCGTTCGTCAAGGACATCATGATCTATATCGTCGTGATCGCGGCGGTGTGGCTGATTCCGGCCAAGCTCGGCGGCTACGCGCATGTGTTCGACGCGGCCGATACGTATTTCAAGGCCAAGGGCGGCGCGACCGGCATCATTCTGAAGCCGACGCAGTTCACCGCATATGCATCGCTGGCTTTGGGTTCGGCGCTGGCGGCGTTCATGTATCCGCATACGATGACGGCGGTGCTGTCGTCCTCGTCGGCGAATACGGTGCGCAAGAATGCGATCTTCCTGCCGGCGTACACGCTGCTGCTGGGTCTGATCGCGTTGCTCGGCTATATGGCGATCGCGGCCGGCGTGCATGTGAAGTCGGCCTCGGACATGGTGCCGGCGCTGTTCAACACGCTGTTCCCGTCGTGGTTCGTCGGCTTCGCGGCGGCGGCGATTGCGATCAGCGCGCTGGTGCCCGCGGCGATCATGTCGATCGGCGCGGCCAATCTGTTCACGCGCAATTTGTGGCGTCCGCTCGTTTCGCCGAATATCTCGCCGGAAGGCGAGGCTTCCACGGCGAAGATCGTCTCGCTGGTCGTGAAGTTTGGCGCGCTGCTGTTCATCGTGTTCCTGCCGACGCAGTACGCGATCGACCTGCAACTGCTGGGCGGCGTGTGGATTCTGCAGATTTTCCCGGCAATCGTGTTCTCGTTGTACACGCGTCGTTTGAACACGCCGGGCCTGTTCCTCGGCTGGCTGGCCGGTATCGTGCTCGGAACCGGGCTGGCGATTTCGCAAGGCCTCAAGCCGGTGTTCGCCCTGCATCTCGGCGATGCCGTTTATCCGGTGTATATCGGGCTGATCGCACTGACGGTCAATATCGTCGTGAGCTTCGTCGTGTCGGTTCTGTCGCCGCGTAGGGTGGTGGCCGCAGCCTGAACGATCGATGTCGAAGTAAAGCAACGCCGCGGAGCTGGTTTGTCCGCGGCGTTTTTTCGTTGCGCTTCGAAGCGCTAACCGTGCCGCGCGAACCGTTCCACGCTGAACGGCCGCGGGTCCACGAGCGTTGCTTCGCCCGTCATCATTTCTGCGATCAGCCGCCCGGTTACCGGACCCAGCGTCAGCCCGTGATGCGCGTGGCCGAATGCGAACCACAGGCCCGGATGTTTTTTCGCCGGGCCGATGATCGGCAGCATGTCCGCTGTACAAGGACGCCGGCCCATCCATGGTTCGTCATCGAGACGCTCGCCCAAGGGGAACAGCGTGCGGGCGACCGGCTCGACCGCGGCGAGTTGCGCCGGTGTTTTGGGCGCTTCTAGATCCGCGATTTCCGCGCCTGTCGTCAAACGGATGCCGCGCGTCATCGGCGCCAGCAGGTAGCCGCCTTCCGCATCGAGCACCGGATGATTCAGGCGTGCCGTGCCCTGCGCCGAGTAGTGCATGTGATAGCCGCGTTTGACGGCGAGAGGCAAGCGATAACCCAGGCGCGCACTCGCGCGCTCAGACCACGGCCCCAACGCCACGACGGCGGATGACGCGGAGATCGTTCCCGCTTGCGTGTCGACTTGCCAGCCATCGCGCAGCGTATCCGCATCGCCGATAAAAAAACGACCGCCCAGTGCTTCGAAATACCTGGCGTAAGCGGTGACGAGCGCGTTCGGGTCGCTCACCGAATCGGATTCCGGATAGCGCAAGCCGCCTAGCAAGCTCTTGTCGAGATCGGGCTCCAGCTGTTGCAGGCGGGCGGCGTCGAGCGCTTCGAACTCGACTTCATATTCGCGATGCCACCGTTCGGCGAGCCGGGTTTCCGCGTCGCGAGCCGCTGCGGTGCGAAACACTTTTATCCAGCCGATAGGCCTTAATAGCGCGCTCGCGCCGGCGTCGGCGGCGAGCGCGCGGTGCTCGCTCACGCAATGTTCGATCAGCGTCGCGTACGACTTCGCAATGGCGGCGTGCCGCGTTGGATGAGAGTTGCGCCAGTATTGCCAGAGAAACGGCGCGGTCTTGACGATCGCGTCGGCATGATAGCGAACGTCGGGCGACTGGTTGCGCGCATAGCGCAGCAACGTGCCGAGCCCGCGAGGAAACGCGTAGGGATAGACGCCTTCGCGCTGGATCAGCCCGGCGTTGCCGAACGAGGTCTCGTTGCCGGGCAGCTTGCGATCGACCAGCGCGACCTGGCGGCCGCGTTTCTGCAGATGGACGGCAGTGCACACGCCGACAATGCCCGCCCCGAGCACAACGGTATCGAATTTCATTCTGCTTATAGGCCTCGCTTGAAGTCGCTTTGTTCGAAGAGTTCCGCGATCCAGCCGACAAACGTTCGGGTTGCGCCGCTCGCATTCCGGCCGTGCGGATAGACAATTGAAACAGGTACCGCCGACGATCGCGCAGCGGCGAGCACTTCTTTCAGACGTCCTGATTTCAGATACGGCAGCGCGACGAACTCCGAGAGCTGAATCAATCCCAATCCTTCGAGGCCGCATTGCAGATAGGCCTCTGTTTCATTCACTGCAAAGCGGCTCGGCATGGTCATCGTGAGATCTTCGCCTTGTACGTGAAAGCGCCAGTCGAGCGGCCTGCCGGTCGCGTTCGAGATGTAGTTGATCGCACGGTGCTCGTTGAGCGCGCTCACGCTTTCGGGTTCGCCATATTCTTTCAAATATCGCGGCGCTGCGCACGTGATCCAGCTCAGTTCTCCGAGCCGTCGCGCGATCAGGCTCGAATCCGCCAGTTCGCCGGTGCGGATCACGCAATCAATGCCGTCGTAGATCAGATCCGCTGGCCGGTCGCTCAGGCCGAGCACGAGTTCGATGCCGGGAAAGCGCTGCTCGAATTCGCGCAGCCGTGGCAACACCATCGCGCGCCCGATGACTCCCGGCATGTCCGCGCGGACACGACCGCGCGGGGTCGCTGCGTCGGCGGATAACTCGCTTTCCACGCGCGTGATTTCCGCGAGAATCGCCCGGCAGGACGCGTAGTAACGCTCGCCCGCGTCGGTGAGGCTGAGCGTGCGGGTGCTGCGCCGAAGCAGGGCGGCGCCTAGCTCCTGCTCCAGATTCTTGATCATCGTAGTGACCGACGAACGCGGCAGCGAAAGCGTTTCCGCGGCCTTGCTGAAGCTCTGAGCCTCGACGATGCGCACGAAGGTCGTCATCGCTTGAAGTTTGTCCATGAGCGGGGCACCTGTCCGGGTTCGCGCGGCGCCGTCCACAGGCGCGTCGGGGCGGGCGTTCATCTTACATGGAGTCGTTCGCTTTATCCGACCCGAGCAGGCTGGTTCGACGCGGGTGCTTTCTCAATTCCGTAAGAGCGAACAATGGCAACGGCTTGCGTGCATAGACTCCTGATCGTCCGCTTGATGTCTGCCCGAACCGACTGCGCGGCAGCGCGTTACCGGTGGCAGCCGATCGCAAAACTGAATCTAGTTAACGAACTTCGAAAAGGTCACACCATGTCGCACACTCAATCCATTCTCGTTCTCGGCGCCGGTGAACTCGGCATGGCCGTATCGCGCAGTCTCGCGCGGCGGGCCGCTTCGTCGCCGGGCGTCTCGGTCGCGGTGCTGCTACGGCCGTCGACCCTGCAATCGAGCGATACCGCCAAACAGAAGGACCTCGCCGAACTGCGTTCGCTTTCCATCGAACTCGTGCCGGGCGATCTGGCCGGGCAGTCCGAAGCCTCGCTCGCCGCGCTGTTCCGGCGCTTCGATACGGTCATCTCCTGCACGGGGTTCGTCGGCGGAAAAGGCGTGCAGCTGAAGATCGCGCGTGCCGTGCTCGAGGCCGGCGTCGAGCGCTATTTCCCGTGGCAGTTCGGGGTGGACTACGACGTGATCGGCCGGGGCAGCGCGCAGGATCTGTTCGACGAACAGCTCGACGTGCGCGATCTGTTGCGCGCGCAAGATCGAACCGAATGGGTGATCGTGTCGACCGGCATGTTCACGAGCTTTTTGTTCGAGCCTTCCTTCGGCGTGGTGGATCTGGAGCAGAACACGGTTTACGCGCTCGGCAGTTGGGACAACGCGGTGACGGTCACCACAGCCGACGACATCGGCAGGCTCACCGCGGAGATCGCGTTCGCCGAACCGCGTATCGCGGACGAGGTCGTGTTCGTTGCCGGCGACACGGTGACTTACCGGCAACTGGCGGACGCGGTCGATGCGGTGCTCGGGCGTCAGGTACGCCGCGTCGAATGGAGCGTGCCGCAACTGCAAGGCGAGCTGGCCAAGGAGCCCGATAGCGCGGTCAGAAAGTACCGCGTGGTGTTCGCGCAAGGCGCGGGCGTGTCGTGGGACAAGGAGCGTACCTTCAACGGGCGGCGCGGCATCGCGGTTTGCAGCATGGAGCCGTGGATGCGCGAGAACCTTCTGGCGCGCGAGGGTGTGTCGCTTTTGTAAGCGAGCCGTTCAAGTAAAATGCGCCTCGCGCACGGCCCGCGAATCGACTTGCTGCCGTCCAGACGTCGACAGCGTGTAAACTGGCGACTTTTTTGCCTCCGGTGGTATGTTGCAAGCCCCCCAGCGCACCGTCCTCAGCGGCCCGGCGCTCATTCGCTTATTGGCACGCCTCGCGGATGTCGATGTTCCCGAATCCAGGCAATCGCTCTCGGACCGGCTTAGCCAATGGCTCGGCTGGACCGACGCCATTGCGCTGTCCTCGGTACTGAACGGCAATCCGCCCGCGGTTTCCGCCGGCACGCGCGAATTCGGCAGCGCCGAAGAATCGGAGTACGTCCGCGCGCGCAGTTCGCTGGCGAAGACCATTACGGGCGATAGCGTGTTCGCGGCCGACAGGCGGCGTGGGCCCGCACGCGCGTCCGCGCATGCGTCGTTGCAGAGTGCGCCGGCGGAACCGGCAGCCGATTACGCGGTTTTCCGTCAACGCTACCTCTCCATCCAGCAGTCGATGGAAATGGCGATCGGCAATCTGCGCGGCCGCCTGCGGGGCATGCTGGCCACCAGAACACCCGCCATGGCGCGGCTCGCCGTGGTGGACGCGGTGATGGAGCGCGCGCTGAGCGAGCGCGAGCGCAACCTGCTGGCGGCCATACCCGCGCTGCTGGCCGGGCACTTCGAGCGCTTGCGCGCGGCCGAGCAGGCGGCGCTGGTTGCCGCCGAAGCGTCGGACCAAGCCACTGACGACACCGGCAGCAACATCGCGGGCAACGCGGCGGCGCTCGCACCCGGCGCATGGCTGAATGTGTTCCGCAAGGACATGCAGAGCGTGTTGCTTGCCGAACTGGATATTCGTTTACAACCGGTCGAAGGGTTGCTCGCCGCCCTTCGCGCCAGCTAACTGGGACACTATGTCCAGATATCGTATTGATCTCGTTGTGTTTTTGGCAGGTCTGGCCGCTGTGTGCTGGATCGCCGCCGGCTACCTCGGTTCGAACCCGCTGGCGCTGGCCGTCACCTTATTGATCGGCGTGTGCTATCTGGCGGGTTCGCTCGAATTGCACCGCTACAACCAGGCCACCGCCACGCTCACGCAGGCGGTCGCCGGGCTGTCCGGGCCGCCGCCGAGCCTCGGCACATGGCTCGAGCCCTTGCATCCGAGCCTGCGCCACGCGGCGCGCCTGCGCGTCGAGGGCGAGCGGGTGGCCTTGCCGGGTCCGGCACTCACGCCTTACCTGGTCGGCTTGCTGGTGCTGCTGGGCATGCTCGGCACGTTGCTCGGCATGGTGGTGACCTTGCGCGGCACCGGCATGGCGCTGGAAAGCGCGACCGACCTGCAGGCGATCCGCGCTTCGCTCGCCGCGCCGGTCAAGGGTTTGGGCTTTGCGTTCGGCACCTCGATTGCGGGCGTGGCGACCTCCGCGATGCTGGGGCTGCTGTCCGCGCTATGCCGGCGCGAGCGCCTGCAGGCCGCGCAAATGCTCGACGTGAAGATCGCGACGACCCTGCGCATCTACTCGCAGAGTCATCAGCGTGAAGAGGCCTTCAGGCTCCTGCAGCGTCAGTCCGAGGTGATGCCCACGCTGGTCGACCGTCTGCAGACGATGATGTCCGCCATCGAGCAACAGAGCCTCGCGTTGAACGAGCGGCAGATCGCCAGCCAGGAGGCTTTTCACGGCAGGGCCGAGGCCGCTTATACGCGCCTCGCGAGTTCGGTCGAGCAGTCGTTGAAGGAGAGCGTGGCGGACAGCACGCGCGCCGCCGGCGCGGCGCTGCAACCGGTCATGCAAGCCACGATGGCCGGCCTCGCGCGCGAGACGGCGGTGTTGCACGACACCGTCACGCAAGCCGTGCAGCGGCAACTGGACGGCTTGTCGAGCGGCTTCGAAACCACCACCACGACCGTCGCGGATATCTGGAACAAGGCGTTGGCTGGGCATCAGCGATCGAGCGAGGAACTGGCGCAGCATCTGCGCGCCTCGCTGGATCGCTTCACCGACACTTTCGAGCAACGTTCGGCCGGTCTGCTGGACGGTGTTTCCGCGCGGCTGGAAAGCACGGCGGGCAACGTCGCGCAGGCCTGGAACGAGGCGCTGGCGCGTCAGGAGAGCGCCGGCGAAAAGCTCGCGGCGAACAACCAGCAGGCGTTGGCGGCGGCGGCCGCGACTTTCGAGCAGCACGCGGCGTCGCTGCTGCGTGGCGTGGGTCAGTCGCACGCGGACTTGCAGACCGAGCTGGCTTCGAAAGATGAACAACGGCTCGCCGCCTGGACCGAGACACTCGGCGCGATGGCGGCGACCTTGAGCCAGGCGTGGGAGCAGTCGGGCGCGCAAACCGCGAGCCGTCAGCAGGAAATCTGCGAGACGCTGGCGCAAACGGCGCGTGATATCTCGGCACAAACCCAAGCGCACGCCAGCAACACGATCGCGGAGATCGACAGGCTCGTCGAGGCCGCGGCCGAAGCGCCGAAAGCGGCGGCAAATCTGCAGGCTGAGTTGGCCTCGCGGGATCAGCAGCGTCTGGCGGCCTGGACCGACACGCTCGCCGAGATGGCCGCCACGTTGAGCAAGGAATGGGCGCTGTCGGGCGCGCAAACCGCGACACGTCAGCAGGAAATCTGCGAGACGCTGGCGCAAACGGCACGCGATATTTCGGCCCAAACGCAAGCGCACGCGAGCAGTACGATTGCCGAAATCGACCGGCTCGTGCAGGCTGCGGCGGAAGCGCCGAAGGCCGCGGCAAATCTGCAAGCCGAACTGGCCTCGCGCGATCAGCAGCGTCTGGCCGCCTGGACCGAAGCGCTCGGCGCAATGGCCAACACGTTGAGCGCGGAATGGGAGCAAGCGGGCGCGCATACCGCGAGCCGTCAGCAGGAAATTTGCGAGACACTGGCGCAAACCGCGCGCGACATCTCCGCCCAGACACAGTTGCACGCCAGCGAGACGATTGCCGTGATCGGCCAACTCGTGCAAGCCGCATCGGAAGCACCGAAGGCCGCGGCCGAAGTCGTCGCCGAACTGCGTCAGAAACTCTCCGACAGCATGGTCCGCGATACCGCGATGCTGCAGGAGCGCAGCCGCTTGCTGGAAACGCTGGAAACCCTGCTCGACGCCGTCAATCACGCATCCACCGAGCAGCGCACGGCGGTCGACGCGCTCGTCGCCACGTCGGCGGATTTGCTGGAGCGCGTGGGCACGCGCTTCACCGACAAGCTCGAACACGAAACCGGCAAGCTCGGCTCGGTGGCCGCGCAAGTCACCGGCAGCGCCGTCGAAGTGGCGAGTCTCGGCGAAGCATTCGGCACTGCCGTGCAAGTGTTCGGCGAGTCGAACGACAAGCTGGTGACGCACCTGCAACGCATCGAAACCGCGCTCGACAAATCGCTCGCGCGCAGCGACGAACAGCTTGCCTATTACGTCGCGCAGGCGCGGGAAGTGATCGATCTGAGCGTGATGTCGCAGAAGCAGATCGTCGAAGACCTGCAGCAGCTTGCCGGCCGGCGCGCGTCGGCGGGAGTTGAGGCGGCATGAGCGAGGACATCGACGGCGGCGTGGAGCAGGTCGCGCCGATCTGGCCGGTTTTCGGCGACCTGATGTCGGTGCTGCTGGGCGCTTTCGTGCTGATCCTCGTGGGCGTGATCGGCGTGCAACTGGAGTTGTCGAGCAAGCTGGAGCAGGAGGTCAAGCAGCGTCAACTGGAAACCCAGCGCCGCAAGACGCTGGAGCAGGCGCTGGCGGGTCCGCTCGCGGCTGGGCGCGTGACGCTCGTGAACGGGCGCATCGGCATCAGCGGCAATGTGCTATTCGCGCTGAACTCGGATCAGTTGCAGCCGCAGGGCCGTGATCTGCTGAAGAGTCTGGCCGGGCCGCTCTCCGCGTATCTCGGCGCGAATGACGAAATCCTGATGGTGAGCGGCTTTACCGACGACCAGCGTTTGCGCGAAGGCAACCGCCGTTTCGCCGACAACTGGGAATTGTCGGCGCAGCGCGCGTTGACGGTGACGCGCGCGCTGATCGACGACGGCGTGCCCGCCTCGTCGCTGTTTGCGGCTGCGTTCGGCTCCGGTCAGCCTGTCAGCTCGAATACCGACGAGCAGGGACGCGCCAAAAACCGGCGCGTGGAAATAGCACCGGTGCCTCGGCCATCGACTGCAGCGGTGAAGCCACGTGAGTGACGGCGGCAATAGCGATCCGGCAAGCGGAGCCCGAGCGACGCTCGACGCGTGGCGCGAGCGCGGCGCCGATCGGCTCGATCCCGTTCGCTTTCATTTCATCGACGCGCTCGAACGGCGCGCGGCTGGCCACAGCGGCGAAGCTCGGCGGATTCTGGACGAAAGGCTATCCGGTCTGCTGGACGCTTACGCCGGGCACATCGAGCGCGCCGCAGCCGCTTCGGCAAATCAAACTAATGCTCAAGCCGCCGACGAGCCCACACACGCAACGCTGAAAAGCCTGGTCGACTACATCGCGAGTCAGGATCATGTGCCCGCGGCAATCGGTTTGCCGCGCGCCGCTTCATATCCCGAACTGCCCGCGCTCGATTACTTCAGGGAAGTCTGGTCGAAGGTTCGCACGGAAAAGCAGATGCGGCAGTCGCTGGAACAGGTGCCGGGCAACGCCGGTCCGCTCAATTCGAGCAGCCTCGTGCATCGGGCGCTCTCGCTCATGCGCGAAGTGTCGCCGGGCTACCTCAAGCAGTTTCTGTCCTACGTCGATGCCTTGTCGTGGATGGAGCAGATAAACGGCGGCGCCGCGCCCGCCGGCAAAGATGCGCCTCGCGCCGGCAGCACCGGCAAGAGCGCTCGCGGCAAAGCACGCTAGTGCGATAGGCGCCGGAACGTTCCCGGCGCGTCTTCCCTCATGGCTGACGGCGCTCAGTCGAAATCGAACACGTCGAAAAGCGAGCGCTTTTTCTTCTGCGTCCGATAACCCGATCGATGCTCGTCGTAACCGCGGTGGCTGTCGTACGAATGATCCCGCTGCCGATGGCGATCGTGACTATCGTGACTTGAGCGCGGAGCAGGCGGCGTGTCTGAATTCGCGGTGTCCTGCGCGATCAGCTTGTCGAGTTCGCCGCGATCGAGCCACACGCCCCGGCAGTCGGGACAGTAATCGACTTCGATCGAGCGGCGCTCGGTCATCAGCAGGTCGGTGGTCTTGCAAACCGGGCATTTCATGGCGTCGCTCCTCAGGAGTAGAAAGACATCGAATGCTGGACCGGGCGAATGCAGATTGCCCGATCCGGGAAAAACCATCACACGCTTTTCGCTTATTGCCCGCTGTTAAGCACGCGCTTCGATTTCGCGCGGCGCACCAGCATGTTCATCGCTTCCACGAACGCGGAGAACGCCATCGCCACGTAGATGTAGGCCTTCGGCACGTGTGAACCGAAACCTTCCGCAATCAGCGTCATACCGATCACAAGCAGAAAACTGAGCGCAAGCGTGACGATGGTCGGATTGCGATCGATAAAGCGTGACAGCGGGCGTGCGGCGAATAGCATGGCGAGAACCGCGCTGATTACCGCGACGAACATGATCGGCATGTGTTCGGTCATGCCGACCGCCGTGATGATGCTGTCGACCGAGAACACCATATCGAGCACCAGGATCTGGCCGATCGCGGCCGCCACGGTCAACTGGACGGTGCTGCCCGCTTTGCTGCGTTCTTCTTCGGCATGCGTCACGTGGTGGTGAATCTCGCGCGTCGCCTTCCAGACGAGGAACAGGCCGCCGCCGAGCAGGATCAGATCGCGCCACGAAAACGCGTGAGCGAACAGCGTGATGGCGGGCGCGGTCAATTGCGCGATCCACGCGACGGTGCCGAGCAGGCCGAGCCGCATCACGAGCGCGAGCATGATGCCGATGCGCTGCGTGCGCGCGCGTTGCGCTTCCGGCAGCTTGTTGCTGAGGATCGAGATGAAGATCAGGTTGTCGATGCCGAGCACGATCTCCATCACGACCAGCGTGAGGAGCGCGGCCCATGCGGCGGGGTCGGCAACGAGTGTGAGCAGAGTGTCCATGGTGTCCGTAAGCGAGTGAATGCGGGTGACGTTGGATTAGCGATCATGATCGCTATTTTCTGGCTTCGGATAAATCAGTGATATTCTGAGCGACGTATCGTTTTTTTCGAAGTGTCACGCCATGCTCAACTACCGGCATCTGTATTACTTCTGGATAGTAGTGAAGGAGGGCGGCTTCGCGCGTGCGGCCGAACGTCTCGATATGGCGGTGCAGACCATCAGCGCGCAGGTGCGGGAGCTGGAGAAATCGATTGGGCGGCAATTGCTGAAGCCGGCGGGGCGCGGCGTCACAATGACCGAAGCAGGCGAGACGGCCTTCAATCGCGCGGAGCAGATTTTTCAGCTTGGCGAGGCGCTCCTCGACGATATGCGCGAGGCCGGTGGGGAAGGTGTGGCGCGCCTCGCCGTCGGTCTTTCCGACGGTATTTCGAAGCTCGCGGCGCATGCGCTGCTGGCGCCGGTGCTCGGCACGCCGTCGCTCAGGCTTTTATGTCACGAGGGCGAGCACGCGGAGTTGATGTCGGAACTCGCGCTGCATCGGCTCGATCTGGTGCTCGCTTGCCAGCCGGCGCCGCACAATGCCGACCTGCGCGTGCTGAGCCAGCGTCTGGCCGGTTCGCCGGTCGACTGGTACGGCCCGACGGGGATCGTCCGCAAATCCGCGCGCGCGGGCTTTCCACAGTGCCTCGCCGAGGTGCCCGTGCTTCTGCCGACCCGGCACGCCGCTTTGCGCGCCCGGCTCGACCGTTGGTTCGACGCGCAAGGCATCCGGCCGCACATCGTCGGCGAATTCGAGGACAGCGCGCTGATGGCGGTATTTGCCGCGCGCGGCCTCGGCGTGTTTCCGCTCGCGGAACTCGGCGCGGAAGATCTGTCGCTGCTGCGGGGCCTGCGCTGGCTCGGCCGCGCCGATGGCGTGATCGAGGAGATTCACGCCATCCGTTCGCGTCGCGGGCAACATCACGGGCTCGCTTCTCAGGTGGTGGCCGGCGCGCGCTGATAACCGCGCATGACGCGCGACGGCAGCCCGTGACGGCTGGCGGCCGGCGTCAGGTCGGGCCCCCACGCATTCAACATGGCGGCGAGCAGGGCGATTTCGCCGTCCGCCAGATAGTCGTCCGCGACCGTCACGGCGACACACAGACGGATGACCTTGCGGCGCAACGTAGGATCGTCGATCTCGTCGATCAAGGTCGTGAGCATGGCCGGGTCGAGGCGGCCCACCGGCGGCGCGAACGACAGTTGCGCGACCGAGTGGTCTTCGCACAGCGTCTGCACGATTTGCTCGAATTGCGCGGGCGCGAGACCGAGTTCACCGGCAATATTCAATTTCTGCAGCACACGCTCTTCCGAACTGCACACGTGACCGTCCGAAGTGAGGGCTAGCGCGACGATGCGTGCTGCGGCTTGCGGGCTGTTACGCGGGTAGGTTCGCATGATTTTTTCCTTGGGTGGACGATGTCCGTAGTGAAGATGAGCTCCAGTCTGCGGTAGGTTGAGGATCGGATAAACCTGCTAATTACGAAGGAAAGGTTCGGAAAAAACGAAGCTTGAGCCCCTGATCGACGAACGTCGGGGCGAGCGCTTGAATGCGTCGCTCGCGCCGATGGTACGGCGCAAATTGAGTACTTTGATGGCGACTCAGATGTGATGGATCGGGTTGGCAGTCCGGTCGCCGGTGAGGTGCCCGACTTCGCGGCGCCTCATCGGAGAACCCGGCGAACCTTGTCGATTTAAAGCGGATGAAGCTTGCCATTGAGGTCCATCGACCACTTCGAGCCATCGCCGAACGTGAGTACGCCATTAATGGCGTCGATATGGGTCGGCTTGCCGGCAGGTTCTTTATCTTTTCCTCCAACCACGCGTGCCATGTCGGCAGAGGTCATTTCTTCGTTGCGATGCAGTTCGCCGATCTTCAGGTCTTTCATGACGTTCTCCTTGAGAAAATTACCTGGGTGTGCGAGCACTTTTGTGTGTGCTCGCATACTCACATTGCACATGATGTGCCACGCGTGCTTGAAAAGCCCCAACGGGCTGATAGCAAAGGAGTTGCCGGATTGAAGGGCTTGCGGCGAAGCTTTAAGTGATGCGGTGAACCCAACAGTCGAGCTACCCGCTGTCTGTTGAACAACAACAGCTTTACGCTGGCGAGTTTCTATTCAAACGATCGTAGCCCACGGATTTTGATGTGAGGATCCCCCGCGCATTACGTTGGACGCGGTAAAAAAAGAGCGTCGATCCAAAGGAGACCGACGCTCAAAAGGAGAACCCGCTGTCCACAGGTTCACACACACCGGAGCGCCATCAATGCATGGGCGTGTCTTGCATGGCTGGCTGGTTGTTGTTTAGCGCGCTCTGCTGGGCTGCGTGCATGGCGGCTACTTTTCTTTCCGCTTCCTGAATGTCGGCGGGATAGTCGCTTTCGTCGCCGCGAGACGGATCGTATCCGGCGGCTTCCAACTCCTCGAGTTCATGGCGCACATCGGCGCGCGTGAGCTGATGCGTGCCGGGCGCGGCCGACGTTTGCGCATAGGCGCCGCTTGCCGTTGCCAGGAGGGCGGTGCTTGCAACGAGTGCGCCGGCTGCGGCGCGGACCATGAGACGGTTCAAAGAGGTCAGTTTCATGTCAATACTCCTCGATAGGCGAGCGTAATGTTCGAACTCGACGTGAGCCGGCATCAGCACGCTCTGAACAGTTAAACCAGGGGAGTGGACGTCTTATTCCCGCCAGCGCGTCGAAAAAGCGCGGGAATAATCACGCCGGATTCGGCGTCTTGCAGTGCGTGAAGACACGAATTGGGGTGAGCAAAATGAACATCATCGATATGGCCCGTGAATCGGGAATGGCCGTTGTCCTCGACGCCCGGATCGGCCGGGAGGAATACCACAGCGTATGCGGTTCGCTGTCGGCGCTAGAGAAATTTGCCGACGCTATCCGCCAGACGCGGGTGAATCACACAACGGCTATCGAGCCGCGGCAACGGCCTCTCACGCGAGGCCTGAAATGAATCGAACGCGTATTGCGACCTGGAAGCCGCTGTATCCGGCAGACATGCTGCGAGCCGCCGGGCGCGCGCCACTCGTGCCTGTTCGGCGGTCGCTAAGTATGGCTGGCCGCGCTGCGAGGGAATCGGCTGTTCATACTCTGCTGCGCCGCTGCCAACTGGTGTCCGGCGTGGTGCTGCTGGTCTATCTGTTCCTGCATCTGGTCAATCACGCGCTCGGGATCTGGTCGCTGGATCTCGCGGGCCGCGGTCTGACACTGGCATTGCGGGTGTGGCGCAGTGCGCCGGGAACAGTGCTTCTTTATGGCGCGTCGCTCTTGCATTTTTCGCTGGCGCTGCGATCGATCTACGGGCGGCGTCACTGGAAAATGCCGCTCACTGAATGGGTGCGGCTTTGGGCGGGACTGAGTTTGCCGCTGCTGCTGATCCGTCATGTGGTATCCACCCGGCTTGCCTCGTCGCTGTACGGTTTCGAGCCGAACTACGAGCGCATCGTGATAGCGCTCATTACTAGCGGCACGCAAGGCTTGCAGCTTGCATTGCTTGCGCCCGGCTGGGTGCACGGTTGTCTGGGACTGTGGCTGCGTATGCGTCATCGCGCTGGAGCGCGGCGCGCGAAACCCTTTCTGCTGGGGCTGCTCGTTGGGTTGCCCTTGCTGTCCGCCGCGGGTTTCGTTCGAATGAAGCAGGCGGTCCTCGCACTCTGCATCGGGCCATTGCAGACCGACCCCAAGCTGGTCGCCCATCAACTTTCGCTCGATACATGGCGCCACAACATTCTGATGCTGTATCTGGCGTTGCTGATCGGCGCCTTCGTCGCGGGGCAATTGCGCAACTGGCGCGAACGCCGGCGGCTTCGGAAGGCGACGATGACCATCTGATCCGCCACCGTTCGTCGCGTTCTTCAAGGACTTGCTGGTCTGAGCCTGAGCCGCTGAGCCCGCTTAGTCCACCGGGTCGCAGCGGAGTCAGGCGCTGTCCGTCACATCAGGATGCTTGCGGCACTCGACCTGATCGCGGCCGTCGGCAACTCGAAGCAGAAGGTCGTGCCCGTTCCCGCCGTGTCGAGCAAACGTATCTGGCTCTGATTCAATTGCAGCATGCGCTGGACGATCAACAACCCCAGTCCGCCGCCCCGATGCGCACCGCCGGAGCTGAACGGGCGCTCGAACAGACCTTCGCGCTGCTCGGGCGGAATGCCGGGGCCCGTGTCGCTGATTGTCACCGACACCTTGCCGTCCTTATGCGCGAGGTCCACCTCGATCGATCCTTCCGCGGGCGTATGGCGAATCGCGTTGTCGAGCAGATTCGTCAGCACCCGCTCGATCATGCCGAGATCGGCACTGACGTTCGGCAAACGTGGCGGAATAGTCGCGCGCAACTGAATATGCCGCGCCTCGGCCGGCAATTCGAATTTCTGAAAGACATCCTGCACCAGATCGACCAGCGAGAACTGTTCGAGCGCGGGTTGGACGTTGCCATGTTCGAGCCTGGCCAGTTCGAACAAAGCCTGCGCGAGCCTGCCCATCTTGACGCTTTGCGCGAGCGCGATCGCCAGATAGCGCTTGCGTTCCGTTTCGCCGAGCGTGTCGGACTTCAGCGAGAGCGTTTCGAGGTAGCCATGCAGCGAGGTCAGCGGCGTGCGCAGGTCGTGCGAAATATTGGCGATCAGTTCGCGGCGCTGCTGGTCCTGTCGCGTCAGCGCGCGCCATTGTTCGCCGATGCGGTTCGCCATCTGCGCGAACGTTGCTTCGAGCACGGCAATTTCGTCGCGGCGTCCGGCCGGCGACGAACGCGGCACGCTCGGCTGGGTGTCGGGCTCGCCCTCGGCATCGAAGCGGCGCATGGCGTCGGTCAGGCGCCGCAGCGGCCGCGTGATCAGGCCGAATGCGGTCAAGCCGGCCAGCAATCCCAGCAGCGCGACCAGCGCCATCGACCACAAGGTAGTGCGCAGCACGGAACTGGCCGCCACGCGCGCGGCGAGCGCGTCGTGTTCCTCGCCGAGCAGGACCACGTAGATATAACCGGACGGCGCCTGCCCGCTCAACTGCAATGGTGCTGCACTGAACACCTTCTTACCGTCGACGCTGCGCGGATCGTCGCCGAGAATCGGCAGCGCGTCTCCCGCGATGAATTGCCGGATCGGCGCAAGATTCACCTGTTCGCGCTTGACGTGTCCCGCGGGCGCGTCGTCGCCTTTAATGTGCCCTTGATTGTCGAGCAGGTACACCTCGACGCTCGGATTCACTCTCATCAGTTGGCCGAATAGTTGCCGGACGGCGTCCGGCCGCAAGCCGTTGGCATCCATCAACGAGTTGCCATGGGCGATATGGTCGGCAAGATTGCGCGACAGGCTCTGTATGACTTCCTTCTCGTGCAGATCGCTCGAACGGATCTGCAGGAAGGCCGACGCGCCGCAGCATGCCAGCAGCAGCACGGAGAAAACGAGCGAGAGCCGCTGGGTCAGCGTCAGATTCACGATACGTCCTTCGGTGCGCCGGCTGGCTCGCCGGGCACGGCGAGCTTGTAGCCGCGTCCCCAAACGGTCAGGATGCGCTCGGGTTGAGCCGGATCGGCCTCGATCTTCGCGCGCAGCCGGTTGATATGAGTGTTGACGGTGTGCTCGTAGCCTTCGTGCTGATAGCCCCACACCGCATTGAGCAGGTCCATGCGCGAAAACACCTTGCCGGGATGTTGCGCGAAGTAATAGAGCAGGTCGAATTCGCGCGGTGTGAGCTCGATCGGCTTGCCGTCGACGGCGGCCTCGCGCGTGAGCGGATCGATCGACAACCCGGCGATGCGCAGACTGCCGGCTTCGATTTTCGAGTCTTTCGCCAGCGCGTCGACGCGACGCAACAGCGCTTTCACACGCGCCACGAGTTCGAGCACGGAGAACGGTTTGGCGAGATAGTCGTCCGCGCCGAGTTCGAGGCCGAGAATCCGGTGCACTTCGCTCGACCGCGCGCTGGTGATGATGATCGGCGTATAGCGCGTCATCGCGCGGGCGCGCCGGCAGATTTCCAGCCCGTCGACGCCGGGCAGCATCAGATCGAGAATCAGCGCGTCCCAGCCGCCTTGCTCCAGCAGGCGCAGGCCTTCATTGCCGTCGGCGCTGTGCACGACTTCATAGCGCTCGTCGCGCAGATGCAGGCTCAGCACGTTGGCGATATCGATGTCGTCTTCGACGATCAGGATGCGCTTCGGATTGTCCATGGTGGGCTTGAGCCGCGGTTGGGGGCGTGGTTGAGGAGAAGGGCCGGGCGCGGCCGCCAGGAAAAGCGGCCATGGCGCCATTGTGCAAAATTTCCGGGCAGCGAGTTATCACATTTAATTTAACTTTTCGTGAGGACTTCGATACCGGCGGCGCTCTAGGATGTGGGCACTTTCTGCAGTATCAGGTTTTGAATGAACTGTACGCCGGCTGCCGCCCGAGTCAGCGTGCCCACTTTAACCGACCTATACGAACGTTCGGAACTGACATGTTACTCATCGTTCTCGCCTATCTCGGCGGCGCCCTTACGATTCTCAGCCCGTGCATCCTGCCGGTGCTGCCGTTCGTGTTCGCGCGCGCCGATCAGCCTTTCGTGCGCAGCGGCTTGCCTTTGCTGGCGGGCATGGCGCTGACCTTCGCCCTCGTCGCGACGCTTGCCGCGGTGGGCGGCGGCTGGGTCACGCAGGCTAACCAGTACGGCCGCTGGGTGGCTATCGCCCTGCTGGCGATCTTCGGGCTGACCCTGCTGTTCCCGCGTTTCGCCGATCATCTGATGCGGCCGCTTGTTAGCGCCGGCAATCGCCTGTCGAATTTCGCGCAGACCGATGGTCAGCAGGTCCGCGCGGGCTCGTCGTTTCTGCTCGGCATTGCCACCGGCCTGTTGTGGGCGCCGTGCGCCGGTCCGATACTCGGTCTCGTGCTGACGGGCGCGGCATTGCGCGGTGCGAGCGTCGGTACGACGTTGCTGCTGGTGGCCTACGCGGCCGGCGCGGCGACGTCGCTGGCGGTGGCGCTGCTGATCGGCGGCAAGGTGTTCACGGCGATGAAGCGCTCGCTGGGCGCGGGCGAGTGGATTCGCCGCGGAATCGGCGCGTTGATGCTGTGCGGCGTGGCGGCGATCGCGCTCGGTTTCGACACCGGCGTGCTTGCTCGCGTCTCGACGGTTGCGACCGGTGGACTCGAACAGAAACTCGTCGATAAGCTGTCGCCGAACGCGGCGCCGGGTAAAGCGCCGGTTGCGGGCAACGCGGCGGATGCATCCGGCGGCGCGATGGTACGCGCCAATGCCGCGTCGCAATCGACGGCAGGCGCCGATGCGGATTCCACCGCGGTCAATGCGGCGCAGGGCGGCGCGATGATGCGCATCACCGCCGCCGAAGCAGCGCCGCTGCCCGTGGAAGGCGTGCTGCCGCCGTTGGACGGTGCGGTTCAATGGCTGAATTCGGCGCCGCTCACCACCCAGGACTTGCGCGGCAAAGTCGTGCTGGTCGACTTCTGGACTTACTCGTGCATCAACTGCCTGCGCTCGCTGCCGTATGTCAAAGCGTGGGCGCAGAAGTACAAGGATCAGGGACTTGTCGTGATCGGCGTGCATGCGCCGGAGTTCGCCTTCGAACGCAATATCGACAATGTGAAGAAGGCGACGCACGACCTCGGTGTCGACTATCCCGTCGCGATCGACAACAACTATGCGATCTGGCGCGCGCTGAATAACCAGTACTGGCCCGCACACTATTTCGTCGATGCAAAAGGGCAGATCCGTTATCACCACTTCGGCGAAGGCGATTATGCGGAGTCCGAAAAGGTGATCCAGCAACTGCTGACTGAAGCTGGCCACGCGAATGCGTCGAAGGTCGCGCTCGGTATTGCAAACGGCGGCGCGCAGGGTGTGCAGGCCGCAGCGGACAACGCCAATATGCAATCGCCGGAAACCTACGTCGGTTATGAGCGGGCGGAGAACTTCGCGTCGCCGGGCGGGGAAGTGGCGGACAAGACGCACACGTACGCAGCGCCGTCTCAACCCGGCGTCAACGACTGGGGTCTTGCCGGTTCATGGAACGTTGGCGCGGAGCACGCAACGCTCGCGGCATCCTCTGGACGCATCGTGTATCGCTTTCATGCACGCGACCTGCATCTGGTGCTCGGCCCGGGCAAGGATGGCAAGCCTGTGCGGTTTCGCGTGAGCGTCGACGGCGCCGCGCCCGGCGCGTCGCACGGCACCGACGTCGCCGCCGATGGCAGCGGCACCGTAACCGGGCAACGTCTCTATCAACTGGTGCGGCAAACGGGCGAAGTCGGGGATCACACGTTCTCGATCGAGTTTCTGGACCCGGGTGTGCAGGCATTTGCTTTCACGTTCGGCTGAGCCGATGCAAGCGGCTCGACTCAACTCTTACTGACCTGAAGGATTGATCATGCGTACGATATCCACCCGCACAGCGTCGCTGCGCAAGCGTTTCTCTGTCACACGAATCATGGGCCTCGTCGTCGTTGCTCTGGGCGTCGTGGCCGCGCAGCACGTTGCGCACTCCGCTGAAGCCGCCACGAAGATTCCGGCGCCCGTACAGGACGAAAAAGCCGCCGCGACGCATAGCGAAACGGCAGTGTTCGCCGGCGGCTGCTTCTGGGGCGTGCAAGGCGTGTTCGAACATGTGCGCGGCGTGAAGCAGGTTGCCTCGGGTTATACCGGCGGCGCGGCATCCACGGCGCAATACGAAACCGTCAGCGAGGGCGATACGGGACACGCGGAGTCGGTGCAGATCACCTACGATCCGACGCAGATCACGTATGGCCGCTTGCTGCAGATATTCTTCTCGGTCGCGCACAATCCTACCGAATTGGACTATCAGGGCCCCGACCACGGCACACAATACCGCTCGGCGATTTTTCCGGCGAATGCGGCGCAGCGGGGCATCGCGCAATCGTATATTGCTCAGCTCGATAGCGCTCATGTGTTCTCGGCGAAAGTCGTGACTCGCGTCGAAGACTTCAAGGGCTTCTATCCGGCGGAGAGTTATCACCAGAACTTCCTCGCGCTGCATCCGGACTATCCGTACATTGCGATCAACGATCTGCCGAAAGTGAACGATTTGAAGCGGATGTTCCCGGATCTGTATCGCACCGATCCGGTGTTGTTTGCGACGGCGTCGCGATAGGACGTGGGGCGGTGCGCCGCTGCCGTCGCGACTGTGGCCGCTGTCGTGACCGCTCGCGGCGCGTCGCGACGGATTGGCTGGTAGCGGCGCGTGAGTCGACACGCGCACGGGTCGTACTTGCTCGATGGTGCGGCCGTCTTCCCGGCGGGGTATAGCGGTCGGCTGCGCTGAAGTGGCGGTCGTCGTGCGACAGCAGGATCAGCGGTTTGGCTTGCCGCTTCAGGTCCGGCAGGATCTCTCTATAAACCCGGCGTAAAGCCGGGTGCTGGTCGGCGGTCCAAACGGCCGAGCAGTGCCGCAGTCTCGACGCCCGTGTGGTGGCGAGCATCAGCGGCGCCGTTCGCGCAGCGTGGCGACGATGGCCTGTCTTCGGTCAGGACAACTTCGTCATACTCATCTTTGCGGTAATATTCTGCCGCGATTTTATTAGTACACGAGAGCAATTTAGTCGGTGGTTTCGTTAGCTGGAAGAGCCGGTGGGCCCTGCGAAAAGACAATGTAATTCGTGATGCGAAGTAAGAGCGAGATATCGAGAGTTGAAATTTTCAGGGCCTGTCTGTTCGCTGGAGCAAGTTGATTTTCTCGTAAAAAGGATGCGACACCATTTTTTGCGTTGCATTGGAATTGTCCGATATCGTCCGGATAAGCAAGAGGCGCACTCGTGCACATTTGTACTACCAATATAAAAATTGCACGAGCGATGATCCAGTCCGGGAAAACGCAGCTAATCTACTGACAAATCAAAGAATTACGTTTTCTCGCGGACCGTGAGGAAGAGCTTTTCCATTCCATTCAATTTGGAAAGACTCTGGAAGGATGCTACCGGAATTTCTTGTAATTATCACTTATCGCCCCTCAACTGCCCACGTTACGCGGATGAAACGTTTATAATTCGTCTGCCAAAAGCTTCTGTAACTAATACCGGACAGATCGGTCGGGCGCTGACGGGCTGTAACTGTTACGCCCACGATTGCTGCGCCGCGATATCTGCTGGCCGCGCGCAAAGCGAATTGGCGAAAAAAATGTTTTTTGGCTTCCGAACCCGACTTACGCAACGAGGGCGACCTCGATCACTGGCGAGTCGACGGGTTCACATCAATAAGTGGCTGTCAACGGTGAACGAAAAAACTCGGATTAATTTTTCGTCATCCTGAATTTTTTAAGTCGCGCATATTGGTGCGAAATTTGTTTATCAAACTGAGGTGCACTGGCCTGTCAGTGTGAGCCTCGCCAGATGTTCGAGTCGCGTCAGCGGCGTGCATTAACTCCTTGTGACGTTTTCCCAGTCTTGCGATCGGCAGGATTCTTCATGCCGTCGTTGACTGAATTTTTTCACGCAATCGGTGCGTGTTGCGCTCGATAGCCGCTGTGGAAGATATCGATGTGTTCATTGTTTGCGATTGTCGAACGATTGCGGTGCAATGAAATAGTAAGCATGACGTAATAAATAGAATGTTCGCCCGACGCCGGGAAAACCTTTCGCCTACGCCGCTGGTCGGTGAAAAGTCGGGATGCGAGCGGAAGGCAGCGCGTCCACCACCGGATAGCGGCACATCAAGGCTTCATCAGCAATGAACGCGGTCAGCGCGTTCTCAGGTTCACCTCTCTCTGGACTCAATAACGTCAAGGCGGGACGACTGATCGATCTTGCTGAATTTTCGGGGACAACCTGCTTTAGCGAAACATACGGACAATGACGAGATACTTGAAACTATTGGGCGTTGCATCAGCAACGGTGTTGGCATCGTTTGCCGCGGAAAGCGCGCAGGCTCAGGCAAACACCATCACGGTCTCAGGACAGCAATACAAGCTGTGCGCGCAGGAGAATGGCAAGTGCTCATTCCTCGGAACGGGCTCGGTGGTGTTTGGTGCGGTTCCGCCCACATCGCCGTCGGGGATGTTGACTGCGCCGCGTACGTTCAGCAATGGCGTCGGCTGTTATGTCGGCGCAGTCTCGCAGTCGGACCCCGCATACGGGTACGGCAAGTCTTGTTGGGTTAAAGCGGTTGCCGCAACGCCGACCCCGACACCCACTCCGACGCCAACGCCGACACCAACGCCGACCCCAACGCCAACGCCGACTCCGACTCCGACTCCGACTCCGACGCCGACGCCGACTCCCACGCCGACTCCCACGCCGACTCCGACTCCGTCCCCCACGCCGGGCAATGCGACCATGTCGTGCAGCACGCCGACGCAAACAGCGGGCGGAACCGCGAACGGCGTGATCAGCGCCGACACGCCGACCACCGACGGCCTGCGCGTGTTCCAGAACAACGCCCCGTTCAAACTGGCGATTACGACGAACGCGCCGAGTGCGGACACCGTCGTCTGGTCCGTCGCGGATTCCAATGGCGCGATCAAGACGCAAGGCAGTTTTGCGGTCAAGGCCGGCGTACAAACCAGCACGATTCCGTGTACGTCGACGTGGTCCGGCTATGGTGCACTCACCGCCACTCTGCGTTCGAATGGCGGCACGTTGCCGAGAAGCGGCACGCGTCCGGTCGGCATCGCGACGTTCGGTGTGTTGCCGAACCTCAGTTCGGTTCTGGGCACCGTGACGTATGCGCACCAGGATCAGCACCGCTTCGGTATGCAGGGCTTCAACGGCAATATCGCCGCCTTGCACGCGCTGGGTATCTCGTGGACGATCGACGATCGTCAGGTATCGGCCATGGAACCGAACGGCCCGAATACGTACACGCCGAACGTGAACGACCTCGATCCGTTCTACAAGGCCAATCCTGATCAGATGCGTATCGTGCGTCTGGACGGACTGCCGGCGTGGGACTCGAAGACCGGCCAGTTCAACGACAGCTATTACGCACCGTCGAACATGCCTGAGTTCCAGACCTTCATGAGCAAGGTCGGCACCGATACGAGCCTGATCCGCGCTGCCAACTACCCGAATCAGCAGAAGAACTACTATCAGGTAACGTGGGAACCGAGCCTCGGTTGGGCGGATAGCGACGCGAATTTCGTCGCCATGTACAAAGCTGCTTACGAAGGCATTCACTCGACCGATCCGAATGCGGTCGTGATGGGCACCGGCAATCCGTTCGCTTCCAATTGCGATACCTGTACGACGGGCTATCTGCAGAAGTTCGGCGCGCTCGGCCTGTGGAATTACATCGATGCGGTGGCCACGCACGGCTACTGGAATGCGGGCACGTACCCGGCTCATCCGCCTGAGCTGCAGGATTCCGATCCGAGCACGGCGAACCAGGCCAACGCGCTCGACAACCAGATGGCGCAACTGCGTTCGGTCATGCAGGCCGGCAAGCCGAACATGAAGCTCTTCTTCACGGAAGCGGGCGTGAGCTACGACCCGGGCCTCAACTACGGTCCGAATGTGCCGTCGCAGAACCAGTTGTTCGCACATGCTGCAGTCGGCGTGCGGGCACACATCATCGTGCTTGGCGGCGGTGCTCAGGTCACGACGCTGTTCTACGGTCCGGACTATCCGGGCGAAGTGGGCTACGGCTCGTTCTTCGATCTGAACGATGCACAAGGCGCATTCGGTGCATCGAACCTGTCGCCGAAGCCTGAAGCGATGGCCTTCGCAACGATGACGCGGGTTCTCGACGGCACGAATACGCTGGGCCGGATCAAGAGCGCGCCCGCGGGAGTCTTTGCGTATGGGTTCCAGCAACTGGGCAACGGCAAGGTCGTGACCGCCGCGTGGACGCACAGCAATGCTCAGTGGCCGGCGAGCAACGGCACGTATAGCCAGACCTATTCCACCAGCTATTCGCTTCAGGTCGACAATGCCGGCACGTCGGGCAATGTGACGAAGATCGACGGCTACGGCAATGTCAGCACGGTGGCGTATACCAACGGTCAGGTCGCGCTGACGCTCACTGAAGTGCCGCAGTACATCGTGTCGAACAACGCTACGGTTGCCAAGGCCAATGCGACTGTTCCGCTCGGTTACACCGGCCAGTAACTGGCTCGATAGGCGGTTCAACCACCGCTGAAAAAGATCGACGCGCCGCCGATATGAAAAGCGGCGCGTCGATTACGCATTCATGGTCACGTTGATAACGGTACGTTGTAGCGCATTGTGCGCCGACCACGATCGCATGCATGAAATCCGCCCGCACTCGCGGCGAGTAAAGAGGGGGAGAGCGGCCCGCACCGCGACGTCCTCCGCCGTTCGCAACGCTCTACCGTTGCGCGTTCAAAACTTCGACACCCTTATCCGTAAAGAACGCGAGCCCTGCTCCGAGCATCGCGTATTGGCTCTTGATCACCGGCATATCATGCGGAACGACATCGCGTAGCGCCGCAAGATACTTTGGCGTGAAGATGCGATTCCAGTTGGCGGCAAGCTGACTCGCCGAATCTATCATTTCGTGATGCGTCGCGCTCCAGTTCACCCGCAACGGGAAGTGAACAAAGCGCGCGGCCTGCTTCGGGTCGCCCTTCAATGCGGCGAAATAGAAGCCTTGAGCGCGTGCTTCGAATGCGTCATCCGTTTCGTTGGTGATCATCCCGTAGCGGTGTCCTGTATTCGCGTCCGCGAACGACATGCCTTCGAGATTGAAACTGACCGGCAAAGTCTTCCCGCCGCCGTTCCAACTGCCGGCAAGTCCCACGCTATTGGAAAAATCGAGCGGCTGGTCGCCGTTCGATCCATTGCCGACGAAGTGCAAATCGAAAGTGCCATTCGCTTCCCGCAGTGTCAGAAGTAGAAGTAATGCCCTTTGCCTATCGCATTCCCGTGCAAAACGAGCGTCATACCGACCTTCGCTCCGCCGACCGTGCCAGAATAATCCACGCTGCTCGTGCTTTCGGACTGCGCGATGGCAGCGTGATTCATGCCCGTCGACAATCCAGACACTACGGCAAGCATCGCGATCGTGCGTCTCCGGTTCAGGCCATGAAGGCGCAATCGAGGTGTGTTCATGCGACATCCTGTTTTGGGAAGCGAAGAGGCTAGCATGAACGGCGCGGCTCGAAAATCGCGTCCGGGCGCTCCGCATCAAAGTGGCTGCGCTACGTTCGCGGATGAACGCCATTCACGTTTCATCGACCCATTTGCCGGCCATAAACTCCAACGCTACGTGACAGTCAACTGAAATCGACGCGGCATTCGCGCAACCGGCGTACTCCGGACATGGCATATTGGCGAAGCCAGTCATCAACAGGAGCACACCATGCGAATCCAGACCTCTTTCCTCTTCGATCTCGACGGGACGCTGGTCGACAGCGTCTACCAGCACGTGCTGGCCTGGAAAGAAGCGCTCGACAGCGAAGGCATTCCCTTGTCGGTCTGGCGAATTCACCGCAAGATCGGCATGAGCGGCGGGCTCTTCACCAATCAGCTTTTGCGGGAAACGCACGGCGAGATCAACGCCGACCGGGTCGAGCGTCTTCGTCAAGCTCACGCCGCAGCCTATCAGCGGTTGCGCGCGCAGGTGTGTCCGCTGCCGGGCGCGCGTGCGCTGCTCGACGCGCTGACGCAAGCCGGAACGCCCTGGGCCGTGGCGACGAGCGGCCGCATGGAGACGGCGGCGCTCAATCTGGAGGCCCTCGGGGTCGATCCGGCGAAGGCCGTGGTCGTCACGCGCGACGACGTCAAATATGCAAAGCCGGATCCGGATCTGTTCATCGCCGCCGCCGGGCGGCTCGGCGTACCGGTCGAACACACGGTGGTGGTCGGCGACAGCATCTGGGACATGCTCGCGGCGCGGCGTTGCCGGGCGCTGGGCGTGGGTTTGCTGTCGGGCGGATACGGCACGGAGGAACTCGAGCGCGCCGGCGCGCTGCGGGTCTACGACGATCCGGCGGATCTGCTGGATCATCTGGACGAGGTGGCGTCGCGCCCGTAAAAGGCGGCCATTGATCGCGGATCGCCCAGAACGCATAAGCGCCGCCGTTGATCGCCGCGGCGACTTCGCGCGATCGACGCCAAGGCCCTGTACTATATTGTTCAGCGGAAAACCGCCTTGGCGACCGGCGTGAGAGAATCCTGCAAGGCGTGCCGGAATGTTCCATATGCGAACATGCGGGAACCGGAAGCGGCAAAGTATGGCCCGGCCATGAGACCGATGGCCGAGGCAGCGGGTCCCCATATGCTCGAGAGCCGCCGCGCCGCATCGTGCCGTGCGGGTTGCTGTGACCTACGGCTGGCGGTCTGCCGCGGTTGTCCTCCAGCGGGGGCGTGACGAACCACGTGAAAATATGAACAATTTTATTCGACCACCTGTTTTCCATCCGTCGACGGTTGTCTTCGTGGATGACAACGACAGCTATCTCGACGCGCTGCGGCGATTCTTTCCGGACAGCGCCACCAATCTGTTTTTTACGCGGCCGCAAACCGCGCTGGCCTTCATCCGTCAGCACGCCCGCAAAAATTCGCTGGAGTTCGCGCCGGCGTCGGCCTGTGTGAGCGAGACGGGTTTTGAGCGCTACATGGAAACCGCGGCGGAACGGGATATTCTGGCCCGCGGCTCACGTTTTGCCGAAGTCGCGGCGGTGGTCGTGGATTTCGACATGCCGGGTATGAACGGCGTGGAATTCCTCTCGTCCATCTCCAACCTGCGCTGCGCGAAAGTGCTGCTGACCGGCGTCGCGGACGAAACCGTCGCGGTCAAAGCCTTCAACGCGGGAATCGTCGATTTATACCTGAGAAAGACGGATACCGACTCCGCCAACCGGCTGGCCCATTTCCTGAAGGATGCCAAGGCGAGGCACTGTTCGGAAGGCGGCTGGCTCGCGTTGGGCGAGAACGGCCTGACGTATTGCGACCCGCGAACGCGTAAAGTGATCGACGAGGTGGTGGCCGCGAACGGTATCGTCGAGTATTACTGGCGCCCGGAACAGGACGCCATTCTGATGTTCGATCGTGCCGGCAACCCGAGCGTTTTCGTCGCGTGGGCCGAGAACGACTGGATCTCGCAGGGCGAAATCGTCGCGGACGAGGACGGCCCGGCCGACCTTCTCAAGCAAATGGCGGTGCGCGAGGTGATGCCGATCTTCTGGCCGAACCTGGCCTATCGCTCCGGCATGACCGTCAGGACGCTGACCCCGCGCACTATTCCGGGCTGGGACGACGTGTTCTATTGCTGGACCCCGATCGACAAGGCCGACGTAGGCATGGACCTGTTGACGTTCGCGCAATGGCGGAAGGACCGGACGCGCTAAAAGTCTGCCGCGACGTCAAGCCAAATGTACGCCATTCCGACCGCCTGCGTGTCCGCGATGTTCGTGGTGTTCGGCCTATACGTACTGATTACGCAAGGCGCGACGCGTTTATTCACCCCGTTCATCCTGATGTGCGTCTTGACCTTCGCCTGGCAAGGCGCATGGACGCTGCTGTTCGAGACGGACAACCCGCACACCGCTGACCTGCTGGTCAGGGGCGGCTATCTATTCATTCTTTTTCTGCCGACAACGTTCTACCACTTCGTGACGGAAGTGGCGGCGCAGCGCCGCGAGCGGCCGATATTGCTTGCGTCGTACGGTCTGTGTTTCGTCCTCGCGATACTGCTGCCCGGTAACGAAGTGGTGGCGGGTTATCAGCATTTCTTCTTCGGCTACTATCCGGTCGCCGGGCCGCTGCATCCCTTGCACGTGGTGCAGACCGTGCTGCTGGCCGGCCGCAGCGCGCAGCTTCTGCTCGCCGCGCGCCAGAAGGCGGAGGGCGACGCGCGGCGGCGCCTCGATCTGTGTCTGGCGAGCCTGTGTCTGTACTCGTTTGCCGCGATGGACTACGCGGTCAACTACGGCTTCGGGTTCTATCCGCCGGGCGTCCTGTTCATCGGTCTGAGCCTCGGGCTGCTGGCGATCACCATCGTGCGCTATCACCTGATTCACCCGTATGCCGTAGCGGCGACCATTGCGCACGAAATCTCGACGCCGCTTGCCACCATCGGCATGCACGCCGACGAAATCGCCAGCGTGTGGGGACATGTGTTCAAAGGATACCGAACAGCCGTCACGCACGGGCTGTATGAGGACCGCGACGATGCCGGACAGTCCGAGCGCATCGGCCAGCTCGCGACGGCGATCCGGCGCGAAGTCTCCGGCACCAGCGCAATGGTCGAAATGGCGCTCGCGTCTTTCACGCTCGATCGTCTGGATCGCGGCGACTTCGGCCGGCATTCGGTGCATCAGTGCGTGATGTCCGCGCTCGAACGGTATCCGTTCAGCGGCGACGAGCGCGAGCGTGTCACGGTGATGCCCATCGACCTCGCCCTGTCTTTTTCGGGCTCGGATACGGTCGTGGTTTTCGTGCTGTTCAATCTGCTGAAAAACGCGTTGCACGCCATTCGCGTGGGCGGCGACGGCGAGATTACGATCAGTGCCGTTCAGGATCAGGACTTCTGCGTGCTGCAATTCCGCGACACCGGGCCCGGCATCGCGCCCGACGTCCTACCCTATATCTTCGACGCTTTCTTCACGACCAAGCGGCACGGCAGCGGTGCGGGCATGGGACTCGCGTTCTGCCGTCGCGCGACGGAGCTGCTGGGTGGGAGCATCGAGTGCAGTTCGATACGCGGCATCCACACCACCTTCACCGTGCGGTTGCCGGCGCCGGACACGCCAGCCGATCGCGCGCTGCGCAAGACACCGGCGCGCTCGCCGCGCTGGAGTCAGGGCCAATGAAAGGCCCGCAGGTTGAAAACTGTGGCCGTTGCCACTGACTATCCGGCGGCCTGAACGCTGAACCCTGAGCGCGTGCTAGCGATTGTCCGCGGACGACCCCGGCGTCGCATGGGCAGACAGAAAACGGCACACCTCCTCGTGGAGCCTCTGTACGCCGGGGCTCGATTCGATGGCGCGCCAGCATCCATGCACGAGTCCGGCGCCGATCATGAGCCGTGCCTCGCCACCGGCCGCGTTGATCCGCTCGGCGAATACGCGCGCATCGTCCCTTAATGGGTCATGTTCGACGCCGATCGCGAGCGTCGGCGGCAGGCCGTCGTAGCGCGTCGCATCGAGCGGGATCGTCCAGACGGGGTAGGGCGGGTGGGTGCCCCAGTACAGATCGCGGAACGCATGGACGTCGGTTAGCTTGAGCATCGGCGCGAGTGCTTCGCTGTCGCGTGCGGGCAATTGCGGGTCGGTGCCGAGCATCGGATAAACCAGCACGAGGCCGCTTATGCCTTGAACCGCGTCGTCGCGTAGCCGCATCGCTACGCTGGCCGCGAGCGTGGCGCCGGCGCTGTCGCCCGCCAGTTGCAGCGGCGCGCCGGCATGCAGCTCGAACGGCAAACGCCCGGCCAATGCTGCGAGCGTGACCTCCATGCAATCGTCATGCGCGGCGGGCGCGGGGTGTTCGGGAGCCAGCCGGTAGTCGACCGCGATCACGTCGAGACCGGTGTCCGCGGCAAGGCGCGCGGTCACGAGCTGATGGCTGTCCAGCGAGCCGAGCACGAAGCCGCCGCCGTGAAAATACAGCACGGCGCCACGCGCCGCGTCATGATGTCTTGCATGGTTCCGGTAAAGCCGCAGCGCGATCGAATGGCCCGCGCCGGTGTGGAACTCGGCGTCGTGAGTTACGACGTCGTCGGGCAACGCGGGTGTGACCGCCGCCGCGTAATGGTCGTATATTTTGCGCTGTTCAGCCGGCGTCAATGAAGTCGAATGCCCCCGGTAAATCGCGGCGGCTCTTTCGATGAACGCGGCCATCTCTGGTTCAAGCATGTCCACCTCCACTCGACTTCGTTTTCGCAGGCAAGCCGATCACTCGCCCGGCAAATGCTGCGGGCGGCAGTGCGGCATGCGCATCGGCCAATGCCCTCACATGCGCCGCGACATCCGGATCGAACGCGGCTGCACATGGGCCGCCGGTATCCACGTGCAGCAACATCTGCTCGCCTGCTGCTACCGGTTCGCCGCCATCGCCGGCGAACATCTCGAGGTACAGATGCAGCCGCTTCGCATCGTGACCGAGCACGCGCATGTCGACGCGCACCTGCGCGCCTTCCTTGATCTCGTGCAGATAGTTGATATGCGCTTCGAGCGTGTAGATCGAGCGCCGGCGCTCCTTACGCACGACGTCCGGTAAACCGATCAGGTCGATCAGCGCGTCGGTCGCGAAGCTGAAAATCAGCATGTAGAACGCGTCGCGCAGATGGCCGTTGTAATCGACCCATTCGGCGCGCACCGTGTCGCGATAGCAAGGCAGGGCAGCGGGTTGCGGCATCGGCAAGTTGTCTCCGTTGTTCGTTTCAAAGGCGGCGACTGCGCGCCGACCGTGGCGATTTCCGAAAATACGGCCACGCGAGATTCCATCGCATCGGCACCGGATTCGCGAGATAGACGCGGTCCGGTCGATGAGTCAAACCGCGCGCAACCGGAGCTTGGCTCGGATGGCGCGCATCTGCGCCTTCAGCGGCCTCCGTTCCATCCGAACGCCTCCACGCGGTCGCCCTCACTCAGCCGGCTGCATTCCATGCCGCGCCTTCGCCTCCGCAATCGCCGTCAGCACGCTCGTAATGCAATCGTCCCGGTAGCGTTCGAGCTGTTTGATCGAGCGCGGCCCGACCTGCTCGGCGGTGCCGTCCACGACCCGGTCGATCAGTTCATCCGTGAGCTTCGGCGCCACCAGTTTAGTCCAGGGCAGCTCCAGCGCGGGTCCGAATTGCTGCATGAAGTGGCGCATGCCCGCGTCGCCGCCCGCCAGCGTGTACGTCAGGAACGTGCCCATGAACGACCAGCGGATGCCCGCGCCAAAGCGGATCGCGTCATCGATTTCGCCCGTGGTCGCGACGCCTTCGTTGACCAGATGCAAAGCCTCGCGCCACAGCGCTTCGAGCAGGCGGTCGGCGATGAAGCCCGGCACTTCCTTGCGAACCCGCAGAGGCCGCATCGACAGCGCACGATACACCTGTAGCGCGGCCTCGATGGTTTCGGGTGCGGTGCTTTCGCCGCCCAGCACTTCGACGAGCGGCAGCAGATACACCGGATTGAACGGATGCCCGACGATGCAACGCTGCGGATTCACCGCCCGTGCGTAAAAATCGCTCGGCAAGAGGCCCGATGTCGACGAAGCGATGATCGCATCGGGTTTCGCCGCGCGGCTGATCTGTTCGTGCAGCGAGAGCTTCAATTCTTCGCGCTCAGGCGCGCTTTCCTGAATGAAATCCGCCTGCCCGACGCAGGCTTCGATCGTATCGACGAAGCGCAGCCGCTCTGGCGACGCCCCCGCGGCCAGCCCTACGCGCTGCAGCGCCGGCCACGCGTTCGCGACGTTCTCGCGCAACTGCTTTTCCGCCCCGGGCGCCGGGTCCCACGCGATCACGTCGAGTCCGTGCGCGAGCGCGCGCGCCACCCAGCCGCTGCCGATCACGCCCACGCCGATTGCCGCGAATGTTTTGATATCGACGATCACTGCCATTGCTGATGTTTCCTTTGCCTGTGTGTTGTCCGGATTCGAAGCGAGTTGCATCGAGCGGGTGAATCAAGCGTACTGTCCCGCCGCGCGCCGCTCCAACTGACGCTCGCCACGCGCGGGCAACCCGAGCTTGCGGCGCCCCTCGGCTGGCGTCAGCGCGCGTGCGCCGAGCCGTTCGATGATTTCCACCGCGCGTTGCACCAGCGTGCCGTTCGTTGCGGGCACGCCTTTATCGAGCCAGATGTTGTCTTCGAGGCCCACGCGCACGTGGCCGCCGAGCAGCATCGCCTGCGCGACCATCGGCATCTGCATGCGGCCGATGCCGAAGCCGGCCCATTGCGCACCGGGCGGCAGGTTGTCGGCCATCGCTTTCATGGTGGTGGTGTCGGCGGGCGCGCCCCAGGGAATGCCAAGGCATATCTGGAACAGCGGCGGCGCGTCGAGCAGGCCTTCCTTGAGCAATTGCTTCGCGAACCACAAATGCCCGGTGTCGAAGATTTCCAGTTCAGGCTTGACGCCGAGTTCCTGGATGCGCCGCGCGCCGGCCCGTAACTGCGCGGGTGTCGACACATAGATGTAGTCGCCGTCGCCGAAATTCAGCGTGCCGCAGTCGAGCGTGCAGATTTCCGGCAGCAATTCCTCCACATGCGCGAGGCGTGTAAGGCCGCCGACCAGATCCGTGTTCGCGCCGAAGCGCATCGGATCTTCGCCCGGACCGATCTCCAGATCGCCGCCCATGCCGGCCGTCAAATTGATGATCACGTCCGTGCCCGACGAGCGGATACGGTCGACCACCTCGCGATACAGTTGCGGATCGCGGCTGCCGCGTCCGGTTTTCGGATCGCGCACGTGGCAGTGCGCAACAGTCGCGCCGGCTTTCGCGGCTTCGATGGCGGCCTCGGCAATCTGCTTCGGCGTGACGGGAATGGCCGGGTGCTTGCCGACGGTATCGCCTGCGCCGGTGACCGCGCAGGTCACGATGACTTCATGATTCATGCGAACGGGTTCCTGTGAGTTGATATGCGCAACTGACGTGATCAGAGACCGAGATAAGCCTTGACCGCGGGCAAGCCGTCCTTGCCGTCGTAGGTCTTCACGCCGGCGAGCCATGCGTCGAGTACCTGCGGGTTTTTCTTCAGATACGCCTTGGCGGCGTCGGCGGGCTTTTCCTTGTTCATCACCGATTGCATCACCACGTTTTCGAGCTGCGTCGAAAAGCGCAGATTGCTCACGAGCTTGCCCGCGTTCGGGCAACGCGTCAGAAAGTCGGGGGACGTCAGCGTATAAACGCGCGCTTCGCCGTCGTTCGGACCGAAAACGCCGTCGCTGCCGGTGAGGTATTTCATGTCGATCTGGATGTTCATCGGATGCGGTTCCCAGCCGAGAAAGACCACCCATTTCTTCTCGCGGATCGCGCGGTCGACCGAGACCAGCATGCCCGCTTCGCTCGATTCGATCAGCTTGAAGCCGCCGAGGCCGAACTGATTGTTGGCGATCATTTTCTGGATCGCCGCGTTCGCGCTGCTGCCGGGCTCGATGCCGTAGATCTTGCCGTCGAGCTGATCGCGGTGTTTGGCGATGTCGGCGAAAGTCTTCAGACCCGCGTCGTATTCGTAGCTCGGCACGGCGAACGTGGCCTTGGCGCCGGTCAGGTTAGGCGGCTGCAGCACCTGGATCGATTTCGAATCGACGAACGGCGCGATCGCTTTTTCCTGCACCGGCCACCAGTAGCCGAGCGACACGTCGAGCTGTTTGCTCTTCAAACCCGCGAACGAGATGGGTACGGAGGCGACGGTCGTTACCGGCTGATAGCCGAGTCCTTCGAATACGGTCGAGGCGAGCGCGGTGGTCGAGGTGATGTCGGTCCAGCCGATATCGGCGAAATGCACCGCGCGGCAGGCAGCGGGGTCCTGGGCGAAGGCAGGCAGCGCGGTACCAGCGGCGCTGACAACCGCCGTGAGACATGCGAAATGGGCAAGCAGGGCTTTGATGCGCAACTTCATGACGTCCCCTCTTCTGACTCGAATGACAACGTGTTTCGAACCGGGCCGCTTCGCCTGAGCGAACGACATGGGCGAAGCGGCCCCCGGACATGCGATACGGCTTCTGTGATGCTTGAACTGCACGAATGACGTTACGTTAATGCCCCATATTCCCGCCAAAGCGACCGCCAGCGACCCGTTCTTGCTCCCACGCGACAATGAGGGAAAACCTGTGTGCTTTGCATTGCGACGCAACATCGGGTTAAGTGCGAATTTAGGTGTGCCTTGCCGGCTTGGCTGCTGCTTGCTACGCTCGCCGGGAACCCGCGTCCGCCTGCGTTTTTTTTCTCCTGATCGAGTCCGAGCACGATGCCCGAAGATATGTCGTTCCTGTTGCTGCCGGGCTTTTCGGCGATCGGTTTCATGTCGGCGGTGGAGCCGTTGCGCGTGGCGAACCGCTTTCGCGGCGATCTGTACCGCTGGCGCATTCTGAGCCTCGACGGCGCGCCGGTGGCCGCCAGCAACGGCATTTCAATCAACGCGGATGCGGCCATCGGCGACGTCGAGGCCGCGCGGACACTCTTCGTCGTCGCGGGCTTCGAGCCGCTCGCGTGCTACACGCGCGTGCTGGCCGATTGTCTGAAGCGCCTCGCGCGCGCGGGCGCGACGCTCGGCGGTATCGACACTGGCAGCTTCGTGCTCGCGGAAGCCGGACTGCTCGGCGGCTCGGACAGTGTGACCGTGCATTGGGAGGCGCTGTCGGCATTCCGCGAACGCTATCCGTCGCTCGACGCGAGCCAAGAGCTGTTCGAAATCGGCGCGCAGCGGATTACGTGCGCGGGCGGCACGGCGTCGATCGACATGATGCTCGACCTGATCGGCCGCGAGCACGGCGCTGCGTTGGCTTCGGCCGTCTCGGAGCAATTCGTGGTGAGCCGTATCCGGCAGCGCTCGGACCATCAGCGCATGGAGATTGCGGCGCGCTACGGCGTGCACAACCGCAAGCTGATTCAGGTGATCGGCGTGATGGAACAGCATATGGAGGAGCCGCTCACGCCTGACCGGCTCGCGCAGGAAATCGGCGTGACCCGTCGGCAACTGGAGCGGCTGTTCTGCGCGTCGCTGAAGGACACGCCAACGCATTTCTATCAGCAGTTGCGCCTCGCGCGTGCGCGTGAATTGCTGCAACAGACCGACATGTCGATTACGTCGATATGCGTGGCATGCGGATTCGAATCGCCATCGCATTTCTCGCGGACGTATCGCGCGCGTTTCGGCGCGAGTCCGAGAAGCGACCGGCAAGGGACTGGCGGCCGAAATGCCGGAGAACTGGAGCCGTCGGCGGGGCAAGACCTTGTGTCCGTACCCCAGTTATCGCGTTTATCGCAACAGTGAATTCGTTGATTTGGGGTTTACCCTATATTCATTGACTCCTAGACTGTGTCCACTCGCTGCAAACACAGGTTCGCAGCATGGCAAAAAACAATCTCTGGAGGTAGGTATCATGAAATCTTTGATCGAAGCTGTTGTTATCGCCGCGCTCATCACCGCTCCGCTCGCCGCTTTTGCTCAATCGAATCAGCCGGTTACGCGTGCTCAGGTGCGCGCCGAACTGATCCAGCTGGAAAAGGCCGGCTATAACCCGGGCACCGCGAACGACGAAGACTATCCGTCCAACATTCAGGCTGCTGAAGCGCGCGTCGCCGCACAAAAGAGCGCAGCCCAGACGAGCGGTTACGGTTCGGCCACCAATGGTTCGTCGCAGGCAGGCACCCGTTCGGACACGACGAACAGTTCGTACTCGGCTCCGGTTGTTACCTACGGTCGTTAATCGATCGCGTAGTGTGTAGTAGCTGTAGCGGGGCGCTGGATCGTGGTATTGCAGCGCCTATGAAATGGCCTGACAAGCGGACCGTCCGGTCTTTTGGTCGTACGCGTGATTGCTGGCCTCGATGGAGTCGATAGAACGTTCGGCCCATTGCTTCAATTCGGTGACGATTGGCAGCGCGGTGCGAGCGAGTACGGTTAAGCCATACTCGACACGCGCCGGGTGCAGGTCGTCGACACATCGCTCGACAAGCCCGTCCCTTTCCATCGCTCTCAATGTCTGAGAAAGCATCTTGTCTGAGACGCCGTCCAAACGACGCCTGATCTCGGCAAAGCGCAGATGCTTTTCTCGCAGCGCGATCATTACCAAGACGGTCCACTTCTGACCTAGACGTGCGAGAGCGAGTCGGGACGGACAAGCTCCCGAAAATGCATCTGGTGACGATCCGCCATGTCGCGGCATAACCTGCTTTGCGCAGTTGTCTGCGGATATTGGCGGAGTTGCGGACACCACACGCATGTCTCTCGCGCCGTCACTCATCGTTACTCCCGACGTCTGAGCGCACAAACGGCGCGTCGTGAATAACGTCGCCCTGATAGAAAGCAGGGAAGCGGTCGAGTTGGCGCTGCGCGTCGGCTGGATCGATACCGTCTTTCAGTACCGCACTCGAAAACCCGGTTCGCTCCATCTGAATCAACTGATCGACGAGCACGTCGCCGGTTGCCCGCAAATCGCCTTTGAAGCCAAGCCGGCGGCGCAGGAGATACGCCTGACTGTAGGCCCGTCCGTCGGTGAAGTTGGGGAAGTGCAACTCCACGCGTGCGGCAGTCGCGATCAGCTCCTTCTGCTCGGCCGGGTCTGCGTCGTTTGCCAGAGAAACAACCTGCCGGGATGCGTTTGATGCGTCCGATGCGTGCTCGGCCAGCGTGATCAGCCTGATACGTGTCGAGCCGTTCATGCCGTTTTCTCCATCAGTGTACGCACGCGGTCCGCGGCCGTCCTGAACGGTTCGATGCCTGCCCGTCGAACCGTTTCGACGAACGACTCGCGCCGCTCGCCGACGGTCGCCCGAATGTCGAGATAGGCAGACAGCAGCGCATCGATGACCTCGGGCACCTCAGCGGCGGAAAACGACGGGCCGATGACCTTGCCCGCTTGCGCGCGGCCACTGGCGTGCGAGCCGTCCGAGCCGCCCAACGTCACCTGGTACCATTCCTTGCCATCCTTGTCGACCCCGAGGATGCCGATGTGCCCGCTATGATGATGGCCGCACGAATTGATGCAGCCGCTGATATGCAGATCGATATCGCCGATGTCATTGAGTTCGTCCAGATCCTGATAGCGCTCGGTAATCGCCTCGGCAACCGGAATGGAACGGGCATTGGCGAGCGCACAGAAATCGCCACCCGGGCAGGCGATCATGTCGGTCAGCAGATTCACGTTGGCGCTCGCGAGTCCCGCCTCGCGCGCGGCTTGCCAGAGCGGCAGGAGGTCGTTGACATGTACCCACGGCAACACGACATTCTGCGTGTGGGTGACGCGCGCTTCGCCCGCCGAGAACCGCTCGGCCAGGTCGGCCACGCGATCGAGCTGTTCCGCCGATGCATCGCCGGGTGCTTGCAGAAGCCGTTTGAACGAGAGCGTGACGATCCGCAAGCGCTGGTTCCTGTGCGGCGAGACATTGCGCTGGAGCCAGCGTTCGAATTGCGGCGTCTCGAGCGCTACGGCGTTCGACGTTGCGATCGCTTCGAGGTCGATCGGCGCATCCACGGAAGGCCTGGAGGGTAGAGCGAAGCACGCGCTGACGCGTTCGAGTTCCGCCAGCGGAATCGTATGCGGACCGCCGTCGTGCTCGACAATCTGGCGGAACTCTTCTTCGACGCCGTCGATGTAACGTTGACCTTCCGCCTTCACCAGAATCTTGATCCGCGCCTTGTACTTATTGTCGCGGCGTCCGTACTGGTTGTAGACGCGCACCACCGCTTCGATGTAATTCATGATGTGCTGCCACGGCAAAAACTCGCGCAGCACGGTGCCGATCACGGGAGTGCGGCCCATGCCGCCGCCCACCGTGACGCGAAATCCCAGTTCGCCCGCTTCGTTGCGCAGCAGACGAAGGCCGACGTCATGCCAGTCCGTCGCGGCGCGGTCTTCGCTCGCGCCGGTGATCGCGATCTTGAACTTGCGCGGCAGGAACGCGAACTCGGGATGGAGGGTCGTCCATTGCCGCATGATTTCAGCGAACGGACGCGGGTCGGCGATTTCGTCGGGCGCAACGCCCGCGCGTTCGTCGCAGGAAATGTTGCGGATGCAGTTACCGCTTGTCTGAATGCCGTGCATGTCCACGCTGGCGAGCAAGTCCATCACGTCCGCGGCTTTCGAGAGCGGAATCCAGTTGAACTGCACGTTGGTGCGCGTCGTGAAATGCGCATAGTTCGTGGGCAGGCGGACGGTGCCGAGCTTGCGCTGCGCCTCGCTGGCAAGGCGGTAGACCTCGGCCTCCGGCTCGTCGTATTCGCGTGCAATCCGGGCGAGCATGCGCAACTGCCTGCTCGACAACTCGCCGTAGGGGATCGCCACGCGCAGCATCGGCGCGTGCCGTTGCACGTACCATCCGTTCTGAAGACGCAACGGACGAAAGTCGTCCTCGCTCAGCTTGCCGGACTGCCAGCGTTCGAGCTGGTCGCGAAACTGCGCAGCGCGGCTGCGCACGAATGATTGGTCAAACTCGGTGTATTGGTACATGGTCCGGTGCGACGACCGCCCTACATGGCGCAGTCTGGCTGAGCGTCGGGTTCGTTGGAAGGAGCCGCGGTTGCGTCGGCATCGACACATGACGTGCCGCGCCGGTTCGAGGGCTTCTGGCGAACGATAGAGGCAATGGCGGCAGCTGAAAAGCAGCAGATGCCGCTGAAAACACGCTAGCAGATGGTGAGTGAACCGGCGGCGCGTGGGCCGGACAGAAGCGCAAGACTGCTGGGCTGGAATTGATCGCAACTGCTACTGTTTTGGGTGAGCAGACGGGTTCAGACTATCGCGTGAGATACAACAACCCTGCCTTGAAGGTGACGCGATGAACCTCTTGAAGATGACACGAATCGTACTGTGGAGTTTTTTCGGCATTCGCCGCGGCGCCTCGCATCAGGCCGACATGGCGGGCGTCAAGCTGCCCCTGCTGCCGCTAGTCGCGGTAGCTCTCGCCGCCGGATTCGGCGCCACACTGTTTGCGCTCGCGCGGCTTGCGGTCAACGTGGCGCATTGACGCTTGCGGTGCGCTCACAGGGAGCGCACGGTTTATCGGCTCGCCTGCTCAAGCAGCGAGCCCAGCGTTTGGACAGCGCTCTCCGTGCTGTCGCTCCACGGATGACCGAAGTTCAAGCGGATATGATTCCGGAATTCGTGCCGCGCGGAGAAAATCGGACCCGGCGCGATGCTGATGCCGTTCTCTATTGCAAGGCCGTGCAATTGCATCGCATCGACATGCGACGGCAGCCGCAGCCACAGAAAATAGCCTCCGGACGGCAGCGTCCAATGCGAATCCTCCGGCATGTAGCGGCGCAGCGCGGTGTCCATCGAGGCGAGTTGATTGCGGAACGCGCCGCGCAGTTTCCGCAGATGCTTGTCGTACCCGCCATGCTGAAGATAGTCCGCTATCGCCGCCTGAGCGGGAATGCTGGCCGACAACGTGGTCATCAGCTTCAGGCGCTGCACCTTCTCGGCGAAGCGTCCCGCGGCGACCCATCCAATGCGGTATCCCGGTGCGAGCGTCTTCGAAAATGAACTGCAGTGCATCACGAGCCCTTTCGTGTCGAAGGCGATGGCGGGCAGCGGGTAGGTCACCGCGTGATGCAGTTCGCCGTACACGTCATCCTCGATAAGCGGCACGTCACGCTGGGCCAGAAGTTCGACCAGCGCTTTCTTCTTCTCCTGCGACATCGCCGCGCCGGTCGGATTCTGATAGTTGGTCATGAACCAGCATGCGCGGATAGGATGCTTGTCGAGGGCATCCGAGAGCGCTTGCAAATCGATGCCCGACACAGGATCAACCGGAATCTCGACCGCCCGCAGATCGAGGCGCTCGATGGCCTGCAGGGCCGCATAGAATCCGGGCGACTCGATCGCGACCACGTCGCCCGGGCGCGTGACGGCCATCAAACACAGGTTCAATGCTTCCAGCGCGCCGTTGGTGACGACAAGCTGCTCCATCGCCTGGGCAATGCCCATCCCCATGTAACGCAACGATATCTGGCGGCGCAACGGCTCATTGCCCGGCGGAAGATCGACGACGGTGCTCCACGGACTGATCAAACGGCTCGAGTGCCCGAGCGACCTGGCAAGACGCTGAAGCGGAAAAAGCTTCGGAGACGGAAAGGCCGAACCGAACGGCACCACATTGGGATGCTTCGCGGCCTCGAGCACCGAGAAGACAAGATCGCTGATCTCGACCTTGGCGGACTCCAGAGCGGCTGGCGGTTGGGGCGCCGGTTTGTGTTCGAGCGCGGCGCCCGGCGCGACGTAGTAGCCTGAGCGTTCACGTGCTCGAATCAAGCCCCACTCTTCGAGCAGGTAATAGGCGCGAAACACGGTGGATTGGCTCACGCCGTGCTGTGTGGTGAGATGCCGCAGCGACGGCATACGCGAGCCGACCGGGCGGCTGCCCGAGCGAATTTCATCGGCCATGGTGTTGGCCAGCATTTCGAAGCGTTTCATTTAACGGTCGTTATTCGGCTGCGTACACCGCGGTCAAGTGCCGCAATTGTGCCAGCAGTTTAACGACAGGCTTGGCGGAATGGGGATCCGTTTGTGTTCCCGGCGTCACAGCGGACGTTGCCACTACACAGCGGCTTAGTCGCCGCGGAGCCAACAAAAAAACGGCCACGCCGGATATGCCGACGTGGCCGCTTCTCACTTTCTCATTTCAAACTGTGCGTTCAGATCCCGCCGACGCACAGGTACTTGATCACCACGTAATCGTCGATGCCGTAATGCGAACCTTCGCGACCCAGGCCCGATTGCTTGACGCCGCCGAACGGCGCAACTTCGTTCGAGATGAGGCCCGTGTTGATGCCGACCATGCCGTATTCGAGCGCTTCCGCGACACGCCAGACGCGGCCGATATCGCGGCTATAGAAGTACGACGCGAGGCCGAACTCGGTGTCGTTGGCGAGGCGGATCACTTCTTCATCCGACGAGAAACGGAACAGCGGCGCGAGCGGCCCGAAGGTTTCGTCGCGTGCCACCTTCATGGCGGGCGTGACATCCGCGAGCACGGTCGGCTCGAAGAAACCGTGACCGAGCGCGTGACGCTTGCCGCCGGTAACGATGCGCGCGCCTTTGGCAAGCGCGTCTTCGATATGCGACTCGACCTTGAGCACCGCCGCGTCGTTGATCAGCGGACCTTGAGTTACACCGTCTTCGGTGCCACGGCCAACTTTGAGCTGTTCGACGGCGACGCGCAGTTTTTCCGCGAACGCGTCATAGACCTTGTCGTGCACATAGAAACGGTTCGTGCACACGCAGGTCTGCCCGCTATTGCGATACTTCGATGCAATCGCGCCGGCCACCGCGGCGTCCAGATCCGCGTCGTCGAATACGATGAACGGCGCGTTGCCGCCGAGTTCGAGCGAGACCTTCTTGACCGTCGGCGCGCACTGCGCCATAAGCAAACGGCCGACCGGCGTCGAGCCCGTGAACGACAGCTTGCGCACAATCGGATTGCCCGTCATTTCCGCGCCGATCGCTTTCGGCTCGCCGGTCACGACGTTGAACACGCCGCGCGGCACACCGGCGCGTTCGGCCAGCACCGCGAGTGCGAGCGCGGAGAGCGGCGTGGCTTCAGCCGGTTTGACGATGATCGGGCAGCCTGCCGCGAGCGCCGGGCCGACCTTGCGCGTGATCATCGCGGCCGGGAAATTCCACGGCGTGATGGCCGCGCAAACGCCGATCGGCTCTTTCGTCACGACGATGCGTTTGTCGCTGGCCGGCGTCGGGATCGTGTCGCCGTTCACGCGCTTGCCTTCTTCCGCGAACCATTCGAGGAACGACGCCGCGTATTGGATTTCGCCCTTGGCTTCGGCGAGCGGCTTACCTTGTTCCGTGGTGAGGATCTTCGCCAGATCGTCGGCGTTCTCCATCATCAGGTCATGCCATTTGCGCAGGATCACCGCACGCTGCTTCGCGGTCGTGGCGCGCCATGCGGGCCACGCGGCGTTGGCCGTGTCGATGGCGCGGCGGGTTTCCGCCGTGCCCATGCGCGGCACTGTTGCAATCGTTTCGCCCGTGGCGGGGTTCTTTACCTCGAAGGTCGTGCCGTCGTCGGCGCCTTGCCATTCGCCCGCGATGTACGCGTGGCTCTTCAGAAGCGACGGGTCTTTCAAGCTCAACGTGGTCATGTGGGTTTCCTTAGGCCGCGACGGTGACGCTGTCCTTGATCACGTCTTCGAGAATCGCCATGGCTTCGTCGAAGACCGCGTCCTGAATCGTCAGCGGGAACAGGAAGCGCACGACGTTCGAATACACGCCGCACACCAGAAGCAGCAAGCCGCGTTCGAGCGCGCGCGTCTGAACGCGCTTGGTGAACTCCGCGTCCGGCTCCGTGCCGCCTGCCTTGCAGAATTCGACGGCGACCATGCCGCCGGGGCCGCGCACGTCGGCGATTTGCGGCACGTCGCTTTGCAGCGCGATTAGCTTGGCCTTGACGCGGTCACCCAGCAGCGTGGCGCGCTCGCAGAGCTTCTCTTCGTCGATGATATCGAGCACCGCATGCGCGGCGGCAACCGCCAGAGGATTGCCTGCATACGTGCCACCCAGACCGCCAGGCGCCGCGGCGTCCATCACATCGGCGCGGCCGATCACGCCCGACAGCGGCATGCCGCCCGCAAGACTCTTGGCGACCGTCATCAGATCGGGCACCACGTCGTAGTGATGCATGGCAAACAGCTTGCCGGTACGCGCGAAGCCCGTTTGCACTTCGTCGGCGATCAGCAGAATGCCGTGTTCGTTGCACAGCTTGCGCAGCGCGCGCACGAATTCGGCCGGCGCCGGATAGAAGCCGCCTTCGCCCTGAACCGGTTCGAAGATGATCGCGGCCACGCGCTTCGGATCGATGTCGGCCTTGAACAGGAATTCGATGGCCTTCAGCGAGTCGGCCGTGGTTACGCCGTGCAGCGGATTCGGGAACGGCGCATGGAATACGTCCGACGGGAACGGACCGAAGCCGATCTTGTACGGCGCGACCTTGCCGGTCAGCGCCATGCCCATCAGCGTGCGGCCGTGGAAACCGCCGGTGAAAGCGATCACACCCGGACGGCCGGTGGCGGCGCGGGCGATCTTGATGGCGTTTTCGACGGCTTCGGCGCCGGTCGTGAAGAACGCGGTTTTCTTCGGATGGTCGCCGGGCGCGCGCTCGTTGAGTTTTTCAGCCAGCTCGACATACGACGCGTACGGCACGATCTGGTACGCCGTGTGGGTGAAATGATCGAGCTGATCGCGAATCGCGGCGAGGATCTTCGGGTGGCGGTGGCCCGTGTTGCACACTGCAATGCCAGCGGCGAAGTCGATGAAACGGCGGCCTTCGACGTCCCACAGTTCCGCGTTTTCGGCGCGCTCGGCGTAGAAATCGCACATCACGCCGACGCCGCGCGGCGTGGCGGCGTCTTTGCGGCTTTTCAGTTCTGCGTTCTTCATAGTCATCTCCTTCGCTCCTCGGTTTTTGCGGACGCCGCGCGCTCAGCGCAGCACATGCAGCGACTATAATGAGATTTGGCTCTTAACTTCAGAGCCATTTCAATAAAAATGTAGGAGCCAATCATGCGCGCGAGCGTTTTGTCCGACTGGCTGGCCCAGCGCCTCGACCGGGGCAACGGTCAGCCGATCTATCGTCAGTTGCATCGGCTGTTGCAGCAGGCGATCCTGTCGCGCGAATTGCCGCCTGGCAGCAAGGTGCCGTCGTCGCGCCTGCTGGCGCAGGAGTTGGGCATTGGGCGCAACACTGTCACGCAGGTGTATGAGCAGCTCGTACTTGAAGGGTATGTCAGTTCGGCGACCGGGCGCGGCACGTTTGTCGCCGATAGCGCGCCGGACGAGATCGTGGGCGTGCCCGACGCCGAGGCGCCCGCCGCGCGTTCCGAGCCGGCGCCGCAGCAGGCGCGGCGCGCGCTGTCCACGCGCGGCGCGCGGCTGATCGCGGGAGCGGGTGTGTCCAAGCGGCAGTGGGGCGCGTTCATGCCTGGCGTGCCCGACGTCACGAAGTTTCCGGCGCGCGTCTGGAGCCGCCTGCACAACAAATATTGGCGGCGGCTGCGCCCGGACCTGCTGACGTATGCGCCGGGTGGCGGCCTGGCTTCGCTGCGGCATGCGCTGGCGGACTATCTGCGCACTTCGCGCTCAGTGCGCTGCACGCCCGAGCAGATCATCATCACGACCGGGATTCACCAGTCGGTCGATCTGGCCGTGCGCCTGCTGTCCGATCCCGGCGACATGATCTGGACCGAAGACCCGTGTTATTGGGGCGTGCGCAGCGTGCTGCACGTGTCGGGTCTGGAATCGCGGCCGATCGCCGTCGACGAGGAAGGCATCAATCCTTCCGCCGACGACCTCGCGCAGCCGCCGAAGCTGATGCTCGTCACGCCTTCGCACCAATATCCGCTCGGCATGGTGATGAGTCTCGCGCGGCGCCGCATGCTGCTCGAATACGCGCGGCAGAACCAGTGCTGGATCATCGAGGATGACTACGACAGCGAATACCGCTATGGCAGCCGGCCATTGGCTTCGCTGCAAGGTCTGGATACGTCGGGGCAGGTGATTTACGTGGGCAGCTTCGGCAAGACGTTATTTCCGGGGTTGCGCATCGGCTACCTCGTGGTGCCGGAAGCGCTGGCGGAGAGCTTTGCCACTGCGAGCGCCGAGTTGTATCGCGAGGGGCAACTGCTGCAGCAGGCGATGCTCGCGGAGTTCATCGTCGAAGGGCATTTCACGTCGCATATCCGCAAGATGCGCACGCTGTACGGACAACGCCGGCAGACGCTGCTGGATGCCGCCGCGCAGCGTTACGGCGACGCGTTGCCCGCAGTCGGCGGCGACGCCGGTTTGCATCTCGTGATGCAGTTGCCTGATGGCACCGATGATCGGCGGGTGACGGCTGCGGCGTTGGAGCGCAATATCGTCGTGCGGCCGTTGTCGGGGTACTACGCGCAGCCGGCGTTGGCGCCGTCGGGCTTGCTGATCGGCTACGCGTGCGTGCCGGATGAGGAAATCGCGCCGGCTTTCAACACGCTGGCTGACGCGATCGATGCGACGTTACCGGAGTTTGTGTGAGGGGCACCGCTTTTTTGTTCAGATAGCGATGCTATAGGGCCGAACAGCCGATACAGTTTGCGTGAGACCGAGTCTGGCCAAGGTGTCGAGATACTCGTCGACGGACTTCGGCGGGTTCCTCAATGATTTTCTGTGCTCGGCCATGGCTTCGAGTACCTTCGCCTGGTTGAGATCGAACAGGTCGGCAATGAAGTCGTCGGGATGTTGCGCGGTTACGTTGAACGTACTCAAGGCGGCGGCAGGAAAGTCTCTCAGATTGAACGTGACAATAAGTTCGGCGCCGCAGTGGACCGCGGCGGCGACGACGTGTGCATCGGTGGGATCCGGCAAATCGATGGCCGGTATCAAATGCTCGAAGTTTTCAACGAGTGCGTCGCGAACATGGGCGTCCAAGAGTTCGCGGACGCGATAGATTTTGGCGCGATCCAGGTCTGGTCGGTTCGCAATCAGGTTGCGCACCCATTCGTCATGGATAGCTCGCGTCCAGCGCGCCCGGTACAGATCGGTGAGCGCCAGACGCATCAACAGGTTACGCAATGGTTGGGAGTACAGAACGCAAGCGTCGTAGACAGCGGTGAAGTGTAACGACATCGGTTATTCCAGGCCCATGTCCTGAGACAATGCCGCGAGTTCGTCCAGCGCCTTGCGCCGCTGCGTATCGATGCGATTCTTGTAGGCCATCACGTCTTCATACCGCACGCGCCGATGAGTGTTCACCTTGCGGAACGGAATCTCTTTCTTTTCCAGCAACTGCACGAAGTACGGCCGCGACACGTTCAGAAGATCGGCAGCTTCCTGCGTGGTCAATTCGGCATGAATCGGAATGATGGACACGGCGTTGCCTTGGCCGATTTCCGTCAGAACATCGACCATCAGACGCACGACCGAAGTCGGCAACTCGACGGTGCGCGTTTGACCCCTGTCGTCCTTGAAGTCGAACTGTTGTGTTTCAGCGCGGCTGGACAGCACCACCGACAGATTCCGGCTGGAGGTGCGGGCAAGCTCGGCCTCCTGTTGCGACGGGAGCGGGGTGGGATGGATGGTGGTGTTCATGGCACGACTCAGCTTCTTCGATTGCGTCATTCTAAATCGAAATATTCGAAATCGCAATAAACGAAACGACCGGGTGGCCGTCAGCGGTCAAATCCGTATCAACACCGCCCCCAACGTCACCAACGCGCACGCAACGATTCTCCGCGCGGTCAGTTTCTCCCGCATGAACAGCCAGCCGATCAGCACCGCGAAGATCGAGCTCATCTCGCGGAGCGCGGAGACCATCGCAATCGGCAGATAGCGGTACGCCTCGATGATCAGGCAGTAGGCGCTCAACGCGAGCAGGCCCGCCGCGATGCCCTTCAGCACCATCGCCCGCCCGATAAACAGTCCCTTGGCGCCGCCGCGCCAATGCCAGGCGAGCAGAAACTGAGGGATATTCCAGATCAGATAGACCCACATGATGTAGCTCAGGCCATTACCCGCCAGGCGCGCGCCGATGCCGTCGACCACTGAATATGTCGCGATGAAGAAACCGGTAAGAAGCGCAAACGGCACGCTCTCGCCCGAAAAGCGCATGCCGCGCCGGAACGCCAGCGAGACGATGCCGAGCGACACCAGCGCCACACCGATCGCCGCCAGTGGCTTGAGCGCTTCATGCGCGAAGACCAGTGCGCCGACGAATACGAGCATCGGCGAAAGGCCGCGCGCAATCGGATAAATCTGCCCGAAGTCGCCGCTTTTGTACGCGCGGATCAGCGCCAGCAGATAGCCGAATTCCAGCACCACCGATGCAAAGATATACGGCCACGCCGCAGGCGCCGGCATGGGCAGCACGATCACGCCGACCGCGCTGACAGCGATATACGGCATCGCCATCATGCCGAGCAGCCAGATGCGATCTTCGGAAAGATGCAGAAACGCGTTCCACGTTGCGTGAAGCAATGCGGAGAGCAGCACCAGCAAAACGACCAAGGTTTCCATCGAAGACCGGGAGAGGAGAAGCGAAGGCCGGCGTGCGGGCCATGAGCCCGTGATTATTCCAGCAGAACGCCGGAATAGCGGAGTGGACAACTCGATCGAAGGGGTTTTATTTGGAAAATTTAGGCGATTTGTGGCGTCAAAAAGACGCTGCAAAGTTGGGCGATCCCTCCGCGCAAGCAGGTCGAGACGCGGTGTGCAACGGCGCGCGGCGGAAAGCCGACGAAGCCACGCTTCGCCAGACTTCCCGCTGCCGTGCCCACGTACTGTCAGGCAGTCAACTTCAGGTCACACGTTCGCGCAGCCACGCGGAAACAAGGTCGATCACCGTCACGACCACGATCACCATGATCATGACCGCGGCGGTTTGCGCATAGTTGAATGAGCGGATCGCCTCGTACAACACCACGCCAATGCCGCCCGCACCGACCATGCCCACCACCATCGCCGAGCGCACGTTGGATTCGAAGCGATACAACGCGTACGAGATCCACAACGGCAGCACTTGCGGCAGTACGCCATAAATGATTTCGTCGAGACTGGTCGCGCCGGTGGCGCGCACGCCTTCGGCGGGACGCGGATCGATGGCCTCGACCGCTTCGGCGAACAGCTTGGCGAGCACGCCGGTGGTGTGCACCCACAGCGCCAGCACACCCGCAAAAGGACCGAGGCCGACCGCGACGATGAACAGCATCGCGAAGACCATTTCGTTGATCGCGCGGCATGCATCCATCATGCGGCGCATGGGCTGCACGATCCACATCGGCGCCATGTTGTGAGCGGACATCAGTCCGCACGGCACCGCGCACACGAGCGAAAGAGCAGTGCCCCACACCGCCACCGAGAGCGTCACATACATCTCGTGCAGATAGTTGCGCCATTCGGTGAAGTCGGGCGGGAAGAAGTCCTTGGCGAACTGGCCCATGTTGCCGGAGTCGCTGAGCAGATCCAGCGGACGCATGTCGGCCCCGTGCCACGCGCCGCCCAACACCGCAAGCACCGCGATCCAGCCGGCGAGCGACAGCCAGCTACGCTTGCCGGCATGCGGCGCGGGATGACGCGCCGCCTGGGCGTCGAGCACTTCGCTCGCACGCGCCGGCGACGTGCTCAGATCGACCGTGTTCATTGCTTCGATTGCGCGGTATTGAGCGCGCTCAGCTTGGCGTCGAGTGCGGCTAACTGGGTCTTGCGATCGTCATCGGAAAGATGCGCGTCGCTCTCGATCTTCTGTTTCTGCTGGAACAGTGCGACCTGGCGGATCGGCAGCAACTGCGCATCCGACGATGCCGCGAAGCCGCCGTAACCGAAAATGCCGGCCATCACGGCCTTTTCGTGTGCATCGGTCTTCGCGTAGTTGACGAAGAAGTTGCGCAGCTTGTCCTTGGTGGCTTGCGGCAGATCCTTGCGCCACACGATCGGGTCCGACGGAATCAGCGGCGAGGTCCAAAGCACGCGCACTTGCGCGAACTTGTCCGGATGCTGCTTCTTCAAGGAATCGAGCATCTCCGTATTGTTGGTCGCGATATCGATCTTGTTGTTTACGACCGCCAGCAGATTTGCCTCATGGCTTGACGGCAGCACGGTCTTGAACGACGTATTGACCGGCGTGTTGTGCTGGGCGAACAGGTAGTAGCCGGGAATCAGCGTGCCCGACGTGGAGTTCGGATCGCCGAAGCCGAGCGTGACATCCTTCGTATTCTTGAATACATCGTCGAGTGTCTTGAAGCGGCTGTTCACGTTAGTAATCAACACCGACTTATATCCGGCGTCGCCATTCGCGTACACGGTCTTGGCGAACACTTCGCCTTGCGAACGATCCACCGCTTCGATCGCGGACGCATTGCCGAGATACGCAACCTGGACTTTGTTGAAACGCATGCCTTCGATAATGCCGGCATAGTCCGTCGCGAAGAACGCTTTCACGTTCAGGCCGGTTTGCTTGTTCATGTCCTGAATCAGCGGTTCCCAGCGCTGTTTCAGCACGGAGGACGAGTCGGTCGAAATGATACCGAGATTGAGGTCCTCGGCTTGCGCAGCGGCGACGGTAGCAAGGGTCGCGGCGCCGACGGCCAGCGTGATCAATGAACGCAGGAATTTCATTGTTTGAGATCCGGTTGAGTTAACTGAATGAATGGGCGCGCTCAGTTCGAGTGCGCCGGATTGAGTGCGAAGGCGTAGCGCGTCGAGGCGGGCGCGGTGCTCTGAGCGGGCGTGCTGCCGTTAACGGTTTTTGTGTCGAGATCTTCCGCGCTGATGGGGGCTGCATCGAGTAGTTCGCGGGCGTCGTCGCCGTAGAGTTTCTTGAGCAAGACCGGCGTGAGCGCGGCGGAAGGGCCGTCGTACACCACCTTGCCGCGGCGCAGCGCAATCGTGCGCGGGCAGTACTGCATCGCGATGTCGACCTGATGCAGCGACACCAGCACCGTGAGTTGATGCTCGACGTTCAGCGTGCGCAGCATCTCCATCACGCGGCGCGACGACTCTGGGTCGAGCGAGGCGATCGGTTCGTCGGCCAGCACGATGCGCGCGCGCTGCACCAGTGCACGGGCGAGCGCGGCGCGCTGCTGCTGGCCGCCGGAGAGATTGGCGGCGCGCTCGCGCGCATGTTCGCCAATGCCGACCTCGTTCAACGCGGCCATCGACAATGCCCGCTCGGCGCGCGGAAAACGGCCGCTGAGTCTGCGCCACAACGGCAGCCGCGCGAGCGCGCCGATCAGCACATTGCGTTCGACGGAGAGCCGGTTCACCAGATTGAATTGCTGGAACACGAAGCCGATATCGCGGCGAATGCTGCGCACTTCCCGCACGATGCGGCCATTCTGCTGAATCGGCCGGCCCAGAATCGAGATCTGCGACGGCTGCGCATCCGAAGCCGTGAAGCCCGCGATATGACGCAGCAGCGTCGACTTGCCCGAGCCCGAGGCGCCGATCAACGCAACCATTTCGCCCGGTTCGACGCGCAGATCGATTTCGTCCAGCGCCTTGCGGCCGTTGCTGAACGTCTTGCTCAACCGTTCGATACGAATTGCTTCCCGAATTGCTTCCATGAGTACCCCTTGATGCATCCGGCCTCTGCCGGCATGTGTGGGGCTCATTCTAGGAAGCGTCTGTGACGGTTGAGTGAAGGCATCGCAACGTCTAGACGACTATATCTATGCATGTCTTTTTTGCGTCGCCGGCAAGGCAAATCGGAGTCATTCGTTCGAATGAAAAATGACATGCATGTGACAGGATTTGCATCGAACCGCGCGGCTTCAGCATGATCGCTGCCGGCCAGGCTATATTGCGTCAATCGGTGTGCCGTCCCCATTAACCTTGCAATTGCCCGCGACATCGTCATGCAGCCTCTGAGCTTCCTTCCCGACAGTTTTGCGGAGTACGAAGATCTCAGAACGATCCTCGAGCAGGGCAGTGCGAGCTTCGCGATCCGCACGGTCTGCGAGACGACGGTGCGCGGCCGGCAATTCGCCGTGCAGACCGCGAGCATCGGTTCGACCGACCCGCAAGCGCCGGCAATCGGTTTTTTCGGCGGGATACACGGGCTCGAGCGGATCGGCTCGCAACTGGTGCTCGACTACATGCGCGCGCTGCTTGCGCGGCTTGAATGGGACGAGCTGCTGGTGCGTCAATTGCAGTCGATTCGTCTGATCTTTATGCCCATTGTCAATCCCGGCGGCATGTGGGCGGCCACGCGCGCCAACCCCAACGGCGTCGACCTGATGCGCAATGCGCCGCAGAACGCCGACGAACGCGTGCCGTTACTGGCGGGCGGCCAGCGCGTGGGTGCATGGCTGCCGTGGTATCGGGGCCGCGTGGGCGCGCCGATGGAACCCGAGGCTTCGGCACTCCTGCAAGTGGTCGAAACCGAACTGGCCACGCGGCCGTTGAGCATCGCGCTCGATTGCCACTCGGGATACGGCTGGAGCGACAGCATCTGGTTTCCATACGCACGCACACGCAAAGTGATGCCGCATCTGCCGGAAATGTACGTGCTGAAAACCATGTTCGAACGCGCGCATCCCCATCATGGCTACGCGTTTGAACCGCAGAGCCATCAATATTTATTGCACGGCGATCTGTGGGACTTCGCGTACGATCGCGCACCCGCGCCCAACGTCTTTCTGCCGATGACCCTCGAACTCGGTTCCTGGCTGTGGATCAAGAAGAATCCGCGTCAGTTGTTTTCGCGTCAGGGCATGTTCAATCCGGTAAAGGCGCATCGCACGGCGCGTGTGCTGCGACGTCATGCAAATTTGCTCGACTTTCTGGCGCGCGCGGCCTTTTCGTCGCAGCGCTGGCTGCCGCAAGGCAATCGTCGCGAGCAATTGCTGCAAAGCGCGATCGACCATTGGTATAAACCGGAAAGCGTATGAGCACGTGGATTCTGCTACGCGGTCTCACGCGTGAAGTTCGCCACTGGGGCCGCTTGCCCGGCCTGCTGCATGGCGCAGTGACTGAATCGGCCCTTCACATGGGCGCGCCCGGCCGTCTGCTGCTGCTCGATCTGCCGGGCAACGGCGAATTCGCGCATTTGCGCGCGCCGTCGACGGTCGCCGACATGGTCGGCTTCGTGCGCAATGCTGCTCTGCAAAGCGGCATGCCGGGTCCCTATTGCGTGCTGGCGATGTCGCTCGGCGGCATGGTGGCGACGGACTGGGCGCAACGGCATCCCTACGAGATCGAGCGGCTGGTGCTGATCAACACGAGCATGCGGCCGTTCAGCCAGATGCAGGAGCGCTTGCGTCCTTCGGCATGGTCCGGCCTGTTGGGCGTGGCCGCGCACTGGCGCGACGCGCCGCGCGCGGAACACGGCATTCATCGGCTGACATGCAATAACGTGCAGACGCTCGGCGACGATCTCGACGCCTGGAGCCGCATTCGCCGCAGCGCGCCCGTGAGTCGCGGCAATGCGTTACGGCAACTGTGGGCCGCGGCACATTTCACCGCGGGCGCGGCGCGGCCGGAATGCCCATTGCTGATCCTCTCTTCGCGTGTCGACAAGCTGGTCGACCCCGTGTGCTCGGCAAAGCTGGCGGCGGCTTGGGGCGCCCTGCATTGCGAGCATCCATGGGCCGGTCACGACCTGCCGCACGACGATCCGGCATGGACCAGCGAACAGGTTCGCGCATGGCTCGCGCAGGAGCACGCGATTCCCCGGGCCGTGCTTTAAACCGTCAGGCGCGCCGTAACGACGTATTCACCGGCAGCGGGTATAACCTAAGTGCCGTCGTCCGTCGCATGCCGGTCGTCAGGTGCATAATTCCCCTTCAGACGATGCATGCGAATCAAGCGAGTATCAAACCATACCCGCCATTGCCGCCCAGCCGGGGGAGTTGATCATGCAAGCAAAGAACGAAGAAGCCGTCACGCACTTGCTGAACGATGTCGTCGAATTCGCGCGCGGGCGATTGCCCGAGCCAACCTTCAAGGTCGTCGAACCTTTTCTGCGGCACTACTACGATTTCGTCGACTCCGACGACCTGCAAAGCCGCTCGATTGCGGATCTGTACGGTGCGGCGCTCGCACATTGGCAAACGGCACAGCGCTTCACGCCCGGCGCCGAACGGCTGCGCGTCTATAACCCGATTCTCGAACAACACGGCTGGCACTCCGATCACACGGTGATCGAAATCGTCAATGACGACATGCCGTTTCTCGTCGATTCGGTTTCGATGGCGGTCAACCGTCAAGGTCTCGCTCTGCATTCGGTCGTGCATCCCGTGTTTCGCATCTGGCGCGCGCCCGACGGCAGCATCGCGCGAGTGAGCCAGGGCGCCGAAGAAGCCACCGACTCGCGCTCACACCTGACCTCGTTCATCCATTTCGAAGTGGACCGTTGCGGCGATGCGGCAAAACTCGACGCGCTGCGTGACGAAATCGCCAAGGTGTTGCGCGACGTGCGGGCGGCCGTCGAAGACTGGCCGAAGATCGTCGAACTCGCGCGCGTCACGATCAAAGGCATGAAAGCCGGCGAGGGTGGACCGGAAGGTCTGGAAGCCCGCGCGTTTCTCGAATGGATGGTGGCCGATCATTTCACCTTTCTCGGCCAGCGCGATTACGAACTGGTGCAGCACGACATCGGCTATGGTCTGCGCGCGGTGCCGGGTTCGGGTCTCGGCATTCTGCGCGATGCATTGCGGCCTGCCGGCGCCGCCGAGATCACACCCTTGCCGCCGGCCGCGGCCGAGATCATTTCAGGTTCGTCGCCGATCTTTCTGACCAAGGCCAATTCACGGGCCACCGTGCACAGGCCGGGTTATCTGGACTACGTCGGCATCAAGCTGACGGGCGCGGACGGCAAGGTGACCGGCGAGCGGCGTTTCATCGGTCTCTATACGTCCACGGCGTATTTCGTGTCGGCCGCGGAGATTCCGATCGTGCGGCGCAAATGCGCGAATATCGTGAGACGAGCCGGTTTCCTGCCGAAAGGTCATCTGGCGAAATCGCTGGTCACGGTGCTCGAAACCTATCCACGCGACGAGCTGTTTCAGGCCGAAGAGAATCAACTCTACGATATCGCGTTAGGCGTGCTGCGTTTGCAGGAGCATCAGCGCACCCGGCTGTTCATACGGCGCGACCGTTTCGACCGGTTTGTGTCGTGCCTCGTGTTCGTGCCGCGCGACAAGTACAACACCGATCTGCGTCAACGCATTGCCAACTTGCTGGTCGACGCATTCAACGGGGAGAGTGTCGAGTTCACGCCGCTGCTGTCGGAGTCGACGTTGGCGCGCATTCACTTCGTCGTGCATGCGAAGCCGGGCGGCATGCCCAACGTCGATACGCGCGAGCTGGAAGCGCGGCTCGTGCAGGTCGCACGCCGCTGGCAAGACGATCTCGCCGATGCCTTGCTCGACGCCTTCGGCGAAGAGCAGGGCAACCGTCTGCTGCAACACTACGGCGATTCGTTTCCCGCCGGCTATCGCGACGACTATCCTGCCCGCACGGCGGTGCGCGATATCGAACTGATCGAACACGTGCAAGGCAGCGAACGGCTCGCGATGAATCTGTACCGCCCGATCGAATCGGGCCCGCGCGCGTTTCGCTTCAAGGTGTATCGCGCGGGTTTGCCGATCGCCTTGTCGCGCAGCTTGCCGATGCTCGAACATCTCGGCGTGCGTGTCGATGAAGAGCGGCCCTATCTGATCGAGGCGCTGGGCGCGACGCCCGCATGGATTCACGACTTCGGCCTCGAACTCGCGGACGACGCCGAGTTCGACATCGAACGCGTGAAAGATCTTTTCGAAGAAGCCTTCGAAAAGGTGTGGACCGGCGCGATTGAAAGCGACGACTTCAATCGCCTTGTGTTGCGCGCGCAATTGAATGCACGCGAGGTGACGATCCTGCGCGCGTACGCCAAGTATTTGCGGCAGGTGGGCTCGACTTTCAGCGACGCGTACATCGAGCGAGCGGTGACCGGCAATCCGGCGATCGCGCGCATGCTGGTCGAACTGTTCATCGCCCGCTTCAACCCGGTATTGGGCGAGACGCGTGAAGCGCGCGTCGACGGCTGGCTCCGTACGATCGACAGCGCGCTCGACCAGGTGCCGAATCTCGACGAAGACCGCATATTGCGGCAATTTCTCGGTGTCATCAAAGCGACCAAGCGCACGAACTACTATCGCTTCGATGCCGACGGACATCCCAAGCCGTATCTCTCCTTCAAGTTCGATCCCGCGCAAGTGCCTGGCTTGCCCGAGCCGAAACCGATGTTCGAAATCTGGGTGTACTCGCCGCGTGTGGAAGGCGTGCATTTGCGCGGCGGCCGCGTGGCGCGCGGCGGCCTGCGCTGGTCGGATCGGCGCGAGGACTTCCGCACGGAAGTCCTCGGCCTGATGAAAGCGCAGATGGTGAAGAACGTGGTGATCGTGCCGGTCGGTTCGAAAGGCGGCTTCGTCGTGAAGAATCCGCCGCCGCAAACCGAACGCGACGCGTGGATGCGCGAAGGCATTGCGTGTTATCAGACCTTCCTGCGCGGCCTGCTCGACGTGACCGACAATCTCGCCGGCACGACCATCGTGCCGCCGCCGGATGTGGTGCGCCACGATCCCGACGATCCCTATCTGGTGGTCGCCGCGGACAAGGGCACGGCCACGTTCTCCGACTACGCGAACGCGATCTCGCAGGAGTACGGCTTCTGGCTCGACGATGCGTTTGCCTCGGGCGGCTCGGTCGGTTACGACCACAAGAAAATGGCCATTACCGCGCGCGGCGCGTGGGAGTCGGTCAAGCGGCACTTCCGCGAAATGGGTGTGGACACGCAGACCATGGACTTCACGGTGGTGGGCGTGGGCGATATGTCGGGCGATGTGTTCGGCAACGGCATGCTGCTATCGCCGCATATCAAGCTCGTGGCCGCGTTCGATCATCGGCATATTTTTCTCGATCCGAATCCCGATCCGGCGGTCAGTCTTGCCGAACGCGGACGTCTGTTCATTCTCGACCGATCGAGCTGGGCCGACTACGACCCCTCGCTGATTTCGGCGGGCGGCGGCGTGTTTCCGCGCAGCGCCAAGACGATCCCGCTCTCGCCGGCGGTGCAGTCGGTGCTTGGCATCAGCGCGCCGGCGCTCGCGCCCGCTGAATTGATGCGTGCGATTCTGCAGGCGCCTGTCGATCTGCTGTACAACGGCGGTATCGGCACGTATGTGAAGGCGAGTCGCGAAACGCATCTGCAAGTCGGCGATCGTGCCAACGATGCTATCCGTGTCAACGGTTCCGATCTGCAGTGCAAGGTCGTGGCCGAAGGCGGCAACCTCGGTCTCACGCAACTGGGGCGCATCGAGTTCGCGCAGCGCGGCGGCCGGATCAATACCGATGCGATCGACAACTCCGCGGGCGTGGACTGCTCGGACCACGAGGTCAACATCAAGATTCTGCTGGGCCTGGTCGTCTCCGACGGCGAAATGACGGAGAAGCAACGCAACGCGCTGCTCGCCGAAATGACCGACGAAGTCGGCTTGCTCGTGCTGCAAGACAATTACTACCAGACGCAGGCGCTGTCGATTGCGGGCCGCTACGGCGTCGAATTGCTCGATGCGGAAGCGCGCCTGATGCGCTATCTCGAACGCGCGGGGCGGCTGAATCGCGTGATCGAGTTTCTGCCGACCGATGAAGAAGTCGCCGAACGGCAGGCCGCCAAACAAGGGCTCACCACGCCGGAGCGCGCGGTGCTGCTCGCCTACAGCAAGATGTGGCTGTACGACGCGCTGCTCGAATCGCCGATGCCGGAAGACCCGCTTGTCAGCGACATGCTGGTCGAGTATTTCCCGAAGCCGTTGCGGCAGCGCTTCAGCGAACCGATGCAACGCCACCCGCTGCGCCGGGAAATTCTCGCGACGCATCTGACTAACGCGTTAGTGAATCGCGTGGGTTGCGAGTTCGTGCATCGGCTGATGGAAGAAACCGATGCGCAACCTGGTGAGATCGTGCGGGCCATCATCATGGCGCGCGACGTGTTTGATCTCGACGACGTCTGGCGCAGCATCGACGCGCTCGACAACCGCGTCGCCGACGACATCCAGGCGCGCATGTTCGTCGAAGTCGCGCGGCTCGTCGAGCGTTCAGCGCTGTGGTTCCTGCGGCAATTGCAGTCGGGCGCGGTCAGCGACCGCGACGTTGCCGGCCTGCTCGCGCGTTGCCGCGATGCGGCGCAGCGCCTCGCGCCGCAATGGCCCGCGCTGTTGCCGAGCGCCGATCTCGAAGCGCTCTCCGAGCGCCAGCGCGTGTTCGCGGATGCCGGTGTGGATAGCGAACTGGCGGTGCGGATCGCGGGCGGCGAGATCTCGGCCGCGTTGCTCGATATCGCCGAAGTGGCATCGACCAGCGGCCGCAGTCTCGAACTGGTGGCGGGCGTCTATTTCGCGCTCGGCACGCTGCTCAATTCCAGCTGGATCAGCGAGCGCGCGGCCGCGTTGCCGGCACCCACGCACTGGGACATGCTGGCGCGCGCCACGGCGGTGGCCGACATCGCGCGTCTCAAACGCGCGTTGACGACGAGCGCATTGGCCGACGCCGACGATGCCTCCACGCCCGAGGCGCTGGTCGAGGCATGGCGTGAAAAGCGCACCGCGCAACTGGAACGCTACGCGCACCTGCTGGCCGACCTGCGGGCCACCGGCGGCGCGAGCCTGTCGATGCTGCTCGTGATTGTGCGTGAAATGGCGGCCCTCGAAAGGGCATAACAAGGCTTGAGGCGAAGGAAGGCGAACGAGGCAGAGCGCAAACGGAGCGCAAACGGAGCGCAAGCGGAGCACGTTGCAAACAACACCCGGGTTGGACGCATGCCGCCCGGCATGCCCATAATACGGGCTGTTGCCCATCGAAAGCTCTTTGCAAACTCACGGACGCCTTCCCCGACGATGAAAGAAGAATCGCCGAAAGCCATTTTCTATGCGCTCGCCGCCAACCTCGGCATTGCCATCTGCAAGTTCGCGGCCGCCGCGTTCACCGGTTCCGGCTCGATGTTCGCCGAGGCCATTCACTCCACCGCCGATTGCGGCAATCAATTGCTGCTGCTGTTCGGTCTGCGTGAAGCGCGCAAGCCGGCGAGCCCGTTGCATCCCATGGGCGGCGGGCGAGAGATCAACTTCTATTCGCTTCTGGTCGCGCTTTTGCTGTTCTTTGTCGGCGGTGCGTTCTCGGTGTATGAGGGCGTGCATCGTCTGTTCGTGCGCGAGCCGTTGCAGTACGCCTATGTGGCGCTGGCGGTGCTCGGCGTGTCCGTGGTGCTGGAGGCGCTCTCCTTGTGGGGCGCCGTCAAGGAAATCCGCAAGACGCATCCCGACAAAAGCATGTGGCGCTGGTTTCGGGAGACGCGCGAATCCGAACTCCTCGTGGTAGCGGGCGAGGATATCGCCGCGCTGGCGGGCCTGGCGATGGCCTTCGCGGCCGTGCTGCTCACCATGATGACCGGCAATCCTGTCTACGACGCATTGGGTTCCATCGGCGTCGGCGTGTTGCTGATGGTGATCGCGTGGCTGGTGGCGCGTGAAGTGAAATCGATGATCGTCGGCGAATCGGCGAGCCCCGAAGTGCGGCGCGCTATCGAGGCGCATCTGCGCGGGCGCACCGAGATTCGCAGCATCATCAATATGATTACGCTGCAATGGGGGCGTCATGTGGTGGTGGCGGTGCAGGCGGAAATGATCGACTACGCGAGCGGCCGCGCGATGGTCGACGCGATCAATGTGATCGAAGCGGACTTGCAGGCCACGTTCCCGCAAGTCCGCTGGGTGTTCTTCGAACCGGAGGTGCCGCGCGTTTGAGCGGCACGTCTACCCCTTACTTGAAGCCCGTCACCGCGTGCGGCACATACAACTCTTCGAGTCGTCGGATTTCGTCCGCGCTTAAGTTCAGCGAAAGCGCGGCCACCGCATCGTCGAGATGATGCAGCTTGGTCGCGCCGACGATCGGCGCGGTGATCGGCTTCTTCTGCAATACCCACGCGAGCGCCACTTGCGCGCGCGGCACGCCGCGTTCTCTGGCAATCTCACTGACCCGTTCGACGACTCGCCGATCCGCGTCTTCGGTCTGGGCGTACAGCGTTTGGCCGAATTCGTCGGTTTCGGAGCGCGCGCTCTCGGTGTTCCAGTCGCGCGTCAGGCGGCCGCGCGCGAGCGGGCTCCACGGAATCACGCCGATACCTTCGCTCTCGCAGAGCGGCAGCATTTCGCGCTCTTCCTCGCGATATAGCAGATTCACGTAGTTCTGCATCGTCACGAAGCGCGTCCAGCCGTTCTTCTCAGCCACATGCAACGCCTTGGCGAACTGCCACGCATACATGGACGATGCGCCGATGTAGCGCGCCTTGCCGGCTTTCACGACATCGTGCAGCGCTTCCATGGTTTCTTCGATCGGCGTGCCGTAGTCCCAGCGGTGGATCTGGTACAAGTCCACGTAGTCCGTACCGAGGCGCCTCAAGCTGTGATCGATCTCCGACATGATCGCCTTGCGCGACAGGCCGGCGCCGTTCGGGCCCGGATGCATACGGCTATTCACCTTGGTGGCCAGCACGATCTCGTCGCGCTTCGCAAAGTCCTTGAGCGCGCGGCCGACGATTTCCTCGCTCGTGCCGTCGGAATAGACGTTGGCGGTGTCGAAGAAATTGATGCCGTGATCGAGCGCCTGCTTGATGAAGGGGCGCGCCGCTTCATCGTCCAGCGACCACGGATGCGTGCCGCGAGACGGCACGCCGTAGCTCATGCAACCGAGACAAAGACGCGATACATCGAGGCCGGTGCGGCCGAGTTTCACATAATCCATCGTGGTGCTCCTGTTATGAAGTGCACAAAGCCGGTGCGCTGCGGACTATCGATTATAAGAAAACGCTGAAGAACGCGTACGGAGCCGAGTTGCATGCTTTTTCCAGCAGGGCCCGTCAACGCTGACCGGAGCACATCGCGTAGTGGAAAATAATTTCTTCGCACCTATACTTCTTTCGGCCTAAAAGCAGCACTCTCTCCCAACCTGCATCAAAAGCAAAAGGAAGATCACGATGCTGACTCGCTCACTCGGCGCCGTCTGCGCCATTACCCTCGCGGCATGCGCGGCCTTTTCGTCCGGTCCGGCCAGTGCGGACGACAACGACGGTTTCTCGCGCGGCGACGGCGGCTCGCACGGGCAGCCCGTCAAGGTGATGATCATTTCGATGTTCGGGCCGGAAGGCCAGGTGTGGCTCGATAACCTCGGCCCCTGGCGCGACATTACGGTGGACGGCTTGTCGCCCGATTACCCGACGGTCCATTGCAACAAGCAGGACGTATGCGTGATGACCACCGGCATGGGACACACCAACGCTGCTGCGTCGATCATGGCGCTGACGTTCTCGCCGCGCTTCGATTTGCGGCACACGTACTTCATGGTTGCCGGCATTGCCGGGATCGATCCGCAGCAGGGCACGGTGGGCTCCGCCGCGTGGGCGAAATATCTGGTCGACTTCGGGATTCAATGGGAGATCGACGGGCGTGAGATTCCGCCCAACTGGAATACCGGCTACCTCGGCATCAATACGACGAGTCCGTCGGACAAGCCGCCGCTCGACTATCGCACTGAAGTGTTCCAGTTGAACAAGCGGCTCGCGAATACGGCGTTCGCGTTATCTCGCCACGTGACGCTGTCCGATAACGCGCAGGCTCAGGCCGCGCGGGCCAAGTACTCATATCCGCCGGCGAACCTTCCGCCGACCGTCATTCAATGCGATACGCTCGCGGGCGACACCTGGTGGTCGGGCACGCTGCTTGGGCAGCGAGCCCGCGACTGGACCAAAATCCTGACCGATGGAAAAGGTGTTTACTGCACGACGCAGCAAGAGGACAACGCCACCTACGAGGCGCTCAAGCGCGCGGCTTCAGTACACAAGGTGGATTTGGATCGCGTTGCCGTGTTGCGCGCGGGCTCCGATTTCGACCGGCCCTATGACGGGCAGACGAGTGCGGACAACCTGCTGAACTATGCCGCGCAAGGCGGCTTTACGATCGCCATCCAGAACCTGTTCCTGTCGGGCAATCCGCTCGTGCAGGATATCTCCACGCATTGGGGCGAGTGGCGTGACGGCGTGCCGAGGCGCTAGGTCTGTGCGCATGTGACTGTGCCCGCGGACCAGATCCGCGGGCACTCGCTGCTACTTTCGACATTTAGTGTTGCGGCGCGCGGTACGGCGTCCACACGGGGGTATCGGTATCCCAATGGTCGAGTTCCGAGGGTGTCATGATGAGCTCCTTTTTCAAGAGTGCATGAATGGCGCCGCAATGAATATTTCTTTTGGAAACCGAATCATTGCGGCAAGCTGGTTTTACTGTCCGTTGGCCACACGCGTAACGTCGCCGCTCGTGCCTTCCTGCCGCGCGATGCGTTCAGCCTGGGTTTGACCGATCAGGCCTTTGTTCGGATACGTCGTGCGATTCAGCGCGGGCAACGAGCCGTCGCGATACGCTGCGACCAGTTCGGCCTTCACTTCTTCACGCGACTTCGCGGTCGTGGTCGGCGCGGGTTGCGTGTTGTACGAGCCGGCGCGGCCAATGCCGCCGCTGCTGCTTTGTGCAAACACCGGGGCGCTCACGAGCAGCGAAAGAGCCAGACCTGCTAAAAGATTGCGTTTCATGATTCACTCCTGTCGATTCGTTTGCAGCACGAGCGGCGCTGCGACAGGGTGAAATGTAGACTTCGAGGCGGTGCGGATAAACCGCACTTTCGCGAAATGAATTGTCGCGATTCCAGAACAATCGTTTCAATACTGAGTGAAACGCCTTGCCGGCGTTGTAGCAAAAGAAAACCGCGGCATTAGAGCCGCGGTTGGAATTCACTGTTCCAGATTCTGTACTTCAATTCACGCGTCTTATGCGACCCATTCAGTTATCACGGGCGTATCGAGCATTGGAGCAGACTCGCGTTCTTCGAAAGTGCGTTTCGTGCACGTTGCGTCCAGACTGCCACGTCCACTCAATAACGGACAACGGTCGAACAGCTCCGCAATCCAGTCTACGAAAACGCGGACTTTAGGCGACAGATGCCGACTGTGCGGATAGACTGCCGAAATTGGCATCGGCAAAGGCTTCAATTCTGGCAGTACTTCGACCAGTTGGCCCGACCGCAGATGCGGCAGCACCATGAAGAGCGCAGGCTGAATCAGGCCAAAGCCTTCCAATCCGCAAGTCACGTAGGCGTCCGCGTCGTTCACCGAGACGATGCTCTTCATTTTCACTTCGATTTCTTTGCCATCAACCAGGAAGGCCCAATCGAGCGTGCGACCCGTGCGGCTCGAAAAGTAATTGACTGCTTTGTGATTCTCCAGGTCTTCGAGCGACGTCGGCATGCCCGCGCGCTCGATGTAGTCGGGGGCCGCGCAGGTCACGCCCTCGAACAAACCGATCCGGCGCGCCACCAGCGAGGAATCCTGTAGCGCGCCGACCCGCACCACGCAATCCACGCCTTCCTGCAGCAGGTCAACCGGCCGGTCCGTCAGGCCGAGTTGCAGGTCGATGTCCGGATAGCGCGTGTGGAATTCACACAGCGAAGGAATCACCAGCAAGCGGCCGATCGACCCCGGCATGTCGATGCGCAGCTTGCCGTGCGGCTTTTTATTGCCGCTTTGAAAACTGGCCTCGGTCTCTTCGACGTCCGCGAGAATGCGCACGCAGCGTTCGTAGTACGCCGCGCCGTCGGGCGTGAGCGACAAACGGCGCGTGGTCCGATGCATCAGACGCGTACCGAGGAACGCTTCGAGGTTCTGAATAATCGTGGTAACCGATGCGCGCGGCAGGTCGAGCGTTTCCGCCGCGCGGGTAAAGCTGTTGGTGTCGACGACACGAGTGAACACTTGCATGGCCTGAAGCCGGTCCATTGCAGACCTCCAATAGGGGCTGGCGCACTGAGCAGGAATGGACTCCACCGCGAATCCGCAGACAATCGCATTCGATTGTTCAGGGGCGCCGAATTGTGTTGCCGGATTATAGGCATTTATTTACGAGTCTGCCGAACCCACAATTCGCACCATTGAAGTTCTATGCGCATTGCGCGGCTCGACATGGAAGCATTTAACCCGCCGTACTCCTTTGTGCCTACCGGCAGCAGCCCGGCAGAGGCCGACAGCACGGCACTCGAAGTTACTGACGTGCAGATCGAAGGGCACGCGCAGGACATCACGTTGCGTCTGTACAGACAGGAAAAGAAAACCTCATTGCCGGTACTACTTTATTTCCACGGCGGTGGATTTACGAAGGGCTCGATCGACCAGGCCGACTACGCGTCGCGTTATTTCGCAGAACACTTACCGGCTCTGGTCGTGTCGGTCGGTTATTCGCTGGCGCCGCAGTTTCCGTTTCCGGCCGCGCCTGAAGACGCGCACCGTGCGGCGCTGTGGGTGCAGACACGAGCGCGCGCGTTTGGCGGGAACAGCAAGAAGGTCGGCGTGGCCGGCCACGACGCGGGCGGGCAATTGGCCAATTGCCTCGCATTCATCGCGCGGGATCGCGGCGACGTGCGAATTTCAGCCCAGGCGCTGTTCGGGCCGATGCTCGATCCGAGTCTCACGCGCCTTGGCGACGAAAAGCGCCTCGGTTCGGACATCACGGCCAAAGAGTGCGCGGCGTGTTATCGCGCGTATCTGCCGCAAGCGTCGCAGCGTATGCATCCGTACGCCGCGCCGCTCGAATCGTCGCGCCTCGCGGGCCTGCCGGCCACACTGATCGCGACGGCGCAAAACGACGTGCTGCATGTGGAAGCGGAGAAATACGCCAGCAGCCTGATCGACGCCGGTGTGCTGACCCAGGTGGTCCGCTATCCGAGCGTGTCGCATGCCGCGCTGGCCGATCATCCGCCCGCCCTGCAGGAAGCAGTGCGATTTTTTCAGTGGCGCTTCGATGCACGCGCGCATCGCTGAAACAGAAATAAGCAGAACTTTAATCAACGATCTCGGGAGCTTCACATGACTATCCTTCCTCTTTCCCGTCGCCGTGTGGCGATTGCCGCACTTGCCGTCATTGTCGTGGCCGGGCTGGGCACGTTCGGTGCGATTCGCGTGGACGCGAGCTCGCCCGCCGCGCCGACCATCGTGCCGGAAGTCGATGTGGCCACGGTGGTGCAAAAAACCATCACCGATTGGCAGAGCTACTCGGGCCGCCTCGAAGCCGTCGAGAAAGTGGACGTGCGTTCGCAGGTGCCGGGCACCATCGTGTCCGTCAACTTCAAGGACGGCGCGCTCGTGAAGAAAGGCGACACGCTGTTCGTGATCGACCCGCGTCCGTATGCGGCCGAAGTGGATCGCGCCGAAGCGCAACTGGCCGCAGCACAGGCGCGCACGGGCTACACGCAAAGCGATTGGGAGCGCGCGCAACGCCTGATCGCCGACAACGCGATCGCCAAACGCGACTACGACGAGAAGCAGAACGCCGCGCGTGAGGCGAGCGCCAACCTGAAGGCCGCGCAAGCCGCGCTCGAAACCGCCCGCATCAATCTCGGCTACACGAAGATTGTCGCGCCGGTTTCGGGCCGCGTGTCGCGCGCGGAAATCACCGTGGGCAACGTCATCTCGGCGGGCGCGACGGCTGCGCCGCTGACCACGCTGGTGTCGGTTTCGCCGATCTACGCATCGTTCGACGCGGACGAACAAACGTATCTGCAATATCTGAGCCGCGCGAAAGATGGCAGCAAGGTGCCGGTGGAACTCGGTCTCGCGGACGAAACCGGCTACTCGCGCAGCGGTGTGATCGAGTCGGTGGACAACCGTCTCGACACGTCGTCGGGCACGATCCGCGTGCGCGCGCGTTTCGATAACCAGGACGGCGCACTGATTCCAGGTCTGTATGCACGCGTGAAAGTGGGCGGCAGCGAGCCGCATCCGGCGCTGTTGATCGACGACGCCGCAGTGGGCACCGATCAGGACAAGAAGTTCGTGCTGGTGGTCGATCAGAACAATCACGTTGTGTATCGCTCGATCGACGTGGGCGGCATGCAAGGCAATCTGCGTGTGGTGAAGGGCGGCCTCAAAGCCACCGACCGGATCGTCGTGAACGGCATACAGCGCGTGCGTCCGGGTGACGCGGTGCGCGCGCACATGGTGCCGATGACCACGGATGGCGATCCGAACAGCGCACCGCTCGCACAAAAGCAGACGCCCGCACAGCCGCAATCTCAGGCACAAACGCAGACGCGCACCAAAGCGGACAAGAATTCGTGAGCCTCGCGCGCCGCGGCCTCACTGCGCGGCGCTTGCTCCAACGTTAAGAGCTTCCCATGAACATATCCAAATTCTTCATCGATCGACCGATCTTTGCCGGCGTGCTGTCGGTACTGATCCTGCTGGCGGGCATTATTTCGCTCTTCAAGCTGCCGATCTCGGAGTATCCGGAAGTCGTGCCGCCTTCGGTGGTGGTGCACGCGCAGTATCCGGGTGCCAATCCGAAGGTGATCGCCGAAGCGGTCGCTTCGCCGCTCGAAGAGCAGATCAACGGCGTCGAGAACATGCTGTACATGCAGTCGCAAGCGAATAGCGACGGCAATATCACGCTCACGGTGACCTTCAAGCTCGGCACCAATCCGGACCTCGCGACGCAGCTCGTGCAGAACCGCGTCAATCAGGCGCTGCCGCGTCTGCCGGAAGACGTGCAACGCCTCGGCGTCACCACGATCAAGAGTTCGCCCACGCTGACCATGGTGGTGCATTTGATCTCGCCGAACAATCGCTACGACATGACCTATCTGCGCAACTACGCGCTGTTGAACGTCAAGGACCGGCTCGCGCGGATTCAGGGCGTCGGCGAAGTGCAGTTGTGGGGTTCGGGTGACTACGCGATGCGCGTCTGGCTCGATCCGCAGAAAGTGTCGCAACGCGGTTTGACGGCGACCGAAGTGGTCAACGCGATCCGTGAGCAGAACATTCAGGTGGCGGCCGGTGTGATCGGCGCATCGCCTTCGGTGCCGGGCACGCAATTGCAGTTGTCGGTGAATGCGCGTGGCCGTCTGAGGACTGAGGGCGAATTCGGCGACATCATCGTCAAGACCACGCCGGACGGCGGTGTGACGTACCTGAAAGATATTGCGCGGATCGAACTCGCGGCGTCGGAGTACGGATTGCGTTCGCTGCTCGACAACAAGCCGGCGGTGGCGCTCGCCATCAACCAGGCGCCGGGTGCGAACTCGCTCGCGATTTCCGATCAGGTGCGTACCGCGATGAAGGAACTCGCGGAAGACATGCCGGCGGGCGTCGAATACAAGATCGTCTACGACCCGACGCAGTTCGTGCGCTCGAGTATCGAGGCGGTCGTGCATACGCTGCTCGAAGCGATCGCGCTGGTGGTGATCGTCGTGATCGTGTTCCTGCAGACGTGGCGTGCTTCGATCATTCCGCTGATCGCGGTGCCGGTGTCGATTGTCGGGACGTTCTCGTTGCTGCTTGCGTTCGGCTTCTCGATCAACGCGTTGTCGTTGTTTGGCATGGTGCTCGCTATCGGGATCGTGGTGGACGATGCGATCGTGGTGGTGGAGAACGTCGAGCGGAACATCGAAAACGGGCTGAGTGCGCGCGACGCGACGTATAAGGCCATGCAGGAAGTGAGCGGGCCGATTATCGCTATCGCGCTGACGCTCGTCGCCGTGTTCGTGCCGCTCGCGTTCATGACCGGTTTGACGGGCCAGTTCTACAAGCAGTTCGCGATGACTATCGCGATCTCGACGGTGATTTCGGCGTTCAACTCGCTGACCCTGTCGCCGGCGTTGTCCGCGATGCTGTTGCGCAGCCATGGCGCGAAGGAAGACTTCCTGACGCGTGTGATGAATCGCGTGCTGGGTGGTTTTTTCAGGCGTTTCAACAAGGTCTTTCATCGCGGTTCGACGGAATATGGCCGCGGCGTGACCGGCGTGCTGCGCCGTAAGGGCGCGATGCTGGCGGTCTACGCGATTCTGCTGGGCGCGACCGTGCTGATCTCGCGCGTGGTGCCGGGCGGCTTCGTGCCGGCGCAGGACAAGGAATACCTGATCGCCTTCGCGCAATTGCCGAACGGTGCGTCGCTGGACCGCACGGAGAAGGTGATTCGCGACATGAGCTCGATTGCGCTGAAGCAGCCGGGCGTGGAGAGCGCGGTGGCGTTCCCGGGTCTGTCGGTGAACGGCTTCACGAATAGCTCCAGCGCGGGCATCGTGTTTGTCACGCTCAAGCCCTTCAAGGATCGCGGCAACAAGAACCTGTCGGCCGGTGCGATTGCCGGTGCGCTGAATCAGCAATACGGTGCGATCAAGGATTCGTTCGTCGCGGTGTTCCCGCCGCCACCCGTGCTCGGTCTCGGTACGCTCGGCGGCTTCAAGATGCAGTTGGAAGATCACGGCGCGCTCGGTTACGCGGAGTTGAACAAGGCCGCGGAGGCGTTCGTGAAGAAGGCCGCGCAGACGCCTGAACTCGGCCCGACCTTCTCGAGCTATCAGATCAACGTGCCGCAATTGAACGTGGACCTCGACCGTGTGAAGGCCAAGCAGCTCGGTGTGCCGGTCACGGACGTGTTCAACACGATGCAGATCTATCTCGGCTCTCTGTATGTGAACGACTTCAACCGCTTTGGCCGTGTGTATCAGGTGCGGGTGCAGGCGGACGCGCCGTTCCGTCAACGTGCCGACGACATTCTGCAACTGAAGACGCGCAATGCCGCGGGCGACATGGTGCCGTTGTCGTCGCTCGTGACGGTAACGCCGACGTTCGGTCCGGAAATGGTGGTGCGTTACAACGGCTATACGGCTGCCGACATCAACGGTGGGCCTGCGCCGGGCTTCTCGTCGGGTCAGGCGCAAGCCGCGGCCGAACGCGTGGCCGCGGAAGTGTTGCCGCACGGTGTGAAGCTGGAGTGGACCGACTTGACGTATCAGCAGATTCTGGCCGGCAATGCGGGCTTGTGGGTGTTCCCGATCAGTGTGCTGCTCGTGTTCCTCGTGCTCGCCGCACTGTATGAAAGCCTGACGCTGCCGCTCGCGGTGATCCTGATCGTGCCGATGAGCGTGCTGTCCGCGCTGACCGGCGTGTGGCTCACTGGCGGCGACAACAACATCTTCACGCAGATCGGGTTGATGGTGCTGGTGGGCTTGTCGGCGAAGAACGCGATTCTGATCGTCGAGTTCGCTCGCGAACTGGAGCATGACGGGCATACGCCGCTGTCGGCCGCGATCGAGGCGAGCCGTTTGCGTCTGCGGCCAATTTTGATGACGTCGATCGCGTTCATCATGGGCGTGGTGCCGCTGGTGCTATCGAGCGGAGCCGGTTCGGAGATGCGTCATGCGATGGGTATCGCGGTGTTCTTCGGCATGCTCGGCGTCACGTTGTTCGGTCTGATGCTGACCCCTGTGTTCTATGTGGTGCTGCGGACGCTGGCGGGCGGAACGATTCACGTCGCGCAGAAAGATTCGCCGCACTATGGCGCGCCGGTGACGGACGCTTGAGGAGAAAACAATAATGAAACGCTTTGAATCTTTGAGCGGGTGGGGCCGGGCGGCTGCCAGCGGGTTGCTGGTCGCGTTGCTCGCCGCCTGCTCGTTGGAGCCCACGTATAAGCGGCCGGAGGTGGATGCGCCGGCTGCGTTCAAGGAAGCGCCGGCGGCGTCGGCTACGGCGGTTGCCTCTGCGCCCTCGGTTGCGTCGGGTGTATCGGCGCAGGACAACGGTACGTGGAAACAGGCCCAGCCCGCCGACGACGCGCATCGCGGCGAATGGTGGACGATTTTTGGCGACCCGCAACTCAATGCACTCGAAGAGCAGGCTTCCGCCGCGAATCAGGACCTGAAGGCGGCCGCAGCGCGCGTGCAGCAGGCGCGTGCAGTGACGCAGGCCGCGAAGTCGGACTGGTTCCCGAAGCTCGATGCGGGCTTCGGCCCGACGCGCGAGCGTGCTTCTGCGGCGTCGCAATTTCAGCCCGACAGCGTGGGCGGCACCAACGGCACCATCTGGCGTGCGCAAACTACCGCATCGTACGAAGCGGATCTGTTCGGGCGAGTCGGCTCGAACGTGAACGCGTCGCGTTCGGACGAACAGCAAAGCGAAGCGCTGTTCCGTTCGGTGCAATTGTCCTTGCAGGCAGACGTCGCGCAGAACTACTTCCAGTTGCGCGAGCTCGATACGGATCAGGACTTGTACCGTCGTACGGTGGCATTGCGTGAGGACACGCTGAAGCTGGTCGAACGGCGCTTCAAGGAAGGCGATATCGGCGAGCTGGATGTATCGCGGGCCCGCAACGAACTGGCGAGCGCGCGTGCCGACGCCGTGGGCGTGGCGCGTCAACGCGCGGCGTCAGAACATAGCCTCGCAATTCTGCTCGGTAAACCGCCGGCGGATTTCTCGTTCGCGGAAGCGCCGCTGGTTCCGGTCACGGCGCGCGTGCCGCCGGGCTTGCCTTCGGATCTGCTGGAACGCCGGCCGGATATTTCGGCGGCGGAGCGCGCGATGCAGGCA
>Ga0209759_1000221_pt1 | contig 86919 bp, 52 predicted proteins | sample AraplaCL_Col_mMS_FD_184261 | JGI IMG/M metagenome (GOLD analysis project Ga0209759, IMG submission 184261) | Arabidopsis root microbial communities from the University of North Carolina, USA - plate scrape CL_Col_mMS (SPAdes) (version 2) | ecosystem: Host-associated > Plants > Roots >...
GAGCGAGACACATCATGGGCAAGTCAGTCGTAATTCTTGGCGCACAGTGGGGCGACGAAGGCAAAGGCAAGATCGTCGACCTGTTGACCGAGCGCGTCGGCGCGGTGGCGCGTTTCCAGGGCGGCCACAACGCCGGCCACACCCTGGTCATCAAGGGCAAGAAGACCGTGCTGCATCTGATTCCCTCGGGCATTCTGCGCGACGACGCGCTGTGCCTGATCGGCAATGGCGTGGTGCTGTCGCCAGCCGCGCTCAAGCAGGAAATCGAGGAGCTCGAAGCACAAGGCGTAAATGTACGCCCACGCCTGAAGATCAGCCCGGCCACGCCGCTGATCATGCCGTACCACATCGCCGTCGATAAGGCGCGCGAAGTCGCCGCCGGCGGCAAGGCCATCGGCACCACCGGCCGCGGCATCGGCCCGGCATACGAAGACAAGGTCGCCCGCCGCAGCGTGCGCGTGGCCGACCTGATGTATCCGCACGAACTGCCCGACCTCATCAAGGCCGCAGTGGAATATCACAACTTCATCCTCACCCAGTGGCTGAAGGCCGAGCCGGTCGATTACCAGAAGGTGCTCGACGACGCGATCGCCTATGGCGAATTCATCCGCCCGATGGTCGACGACGTCGCCACCATCCTGTACGACGTGCGCAAGGAAGGCGGCAACATCCTGTTCGAAGGCGCGCAGGGCGCGCTGCTCGATATCGATCACGGCACCTATCCGTACGTCACCAGCAGCAACACCACGGTAGGCGGCGCGCTGGCCGGCACCGGTGTGGGCGCAGGCGACATCGACTACGTGCTCGGCATCTGCAAGGCCTACGCCACGCGCGTCGGCGGCGGCCCGTTCCCCACCGAACTGCGTGACGAGATGGGCGAGCGCCTGCGCAAGGTCGGCAACGAATTCGGCGCCAGCACCGGCCGCCCGCGCCGCTGCGGCTGGATCGACCTGGTCGCGCTCAAGCGCGCCGTGCAGATCAACGGCATCAACGGCCTGGCCATCACCAAGCTGGACGTGCTCGACGGCCTGGAAACCATCAAGGTCTGCATCGCTTACGAATACCGCGGCAAGCGCCGCGAGCTGGCCCCGCTCGACGCCGACGGCTGGGCCGAGTGCAAACCGGTCTACCTGGAATTCCCCGGCTGGGAAGAATCCACCGCCGGCATCCGCGACTGGAACAAACTGCCGCCGGCGGCGCGCGCGTATCTGCGTGCGGTGGAAGAGCTGTCCGGTTGCCGCCTGGCGATCGTGGCGACCGGCGCGGATCGTGAGGATACGATTGTGTTGGATGATCCGTTTGCTTGATCTGGACGTTGAGCCGGCCTGAGAGGCCAATTCAACTCCTGGGTTGATTTTGCCTAATTAAACCTGTAGGTTGATAGTGCCGTTATCAGCCTACAGGTTGAATGCCATGGACGCGATCCGCGCCCCCGATCAACTCGGCACGCTGCTGCGTGCCGCACGAATCAGGCAGGGCCTGACCCAGGCTCAAGTCGCCAGCCAATTGGGTGTTTCCACCCAGGCCGTGTCGAAGCTCGAAAGCCATGCTGGTCGTGCATCGTTCGACCGCATTCATCGGCTGTGCCTGTTGCTGGGGCTGGAGATCATGTTGCAGCCCAAGGGCACTCGATCGACCAAAGAGTCCACGGCGCGATCAGAGACTGAGTGGTAACCATGCCCCCGCGTGTCCCTGCACTCGATCTCTGGATGAACGACCTATACGTCGGCCGATGGGAGCGTTCGCGTGCGGGCGTTAACCGCCTGATTTACGAACGAGCGTGGATGGAAGCGCCGGAAGGCCGGCCTTTGTCACTTTCGTTGCCGTGGACAGGTGTCGACGCCAAGGGACACGTCATTCCACTGGCCTCGCCAGCAGTCGGCGCCTATTTCGAAAACCTGCTGCCGGACAACGAGCGCATCCTTCGCCGCTTGCGCGAACGCTATGGCGCGGTATCGACCTCGGCGTTCGACATGTTGGCGACGATCGGCCGTGATTGCGCCGGCGCCGTACAGCTCGTGCCCGCAGGGCAATGGCCTGGCGATGTGCGCCGTATCGATGCCGAGCCAATCGATGATGCAGCTGTCGCGCAATTATTGCGCGACACCACGGTGAGCGGACCGCTCGGTCGTCGGGAAGATGACGCGTTTCGTTTGTCCATTGCCGGCGCGCAGGAAAAGACGGCGCTGCTCAAGCACGATGGACGCTGGTGCATTCCGCACAAGGCCACACCCAGTACGCACATCTTCAAATTGCCATTGGGCGTGGTCGGCAATATGCGCGCCGACATGCACGGCTCTGTGGAAAACGAATGGCTGTGCATGGAGATCGTGCGGGAATTCGGTCTATCCGTCGCCAAGGTCGAGATCGGCCGGTTCGAAGATCAGAAAACGCTGATCGTGGAGCGTTTCGACCGTACCTTGTCCAAAGATCGCCGCTGGTGGCTGCGCCACCCGCAAGAGGATTTTTGCCAGGCGTTGGGCGTGTCGCCCATAAGTAAATACGAAACCGATGGCGGTCCTGGCATTCGATCCATCATGGAACATCTCCGCGGTTCCGAAAATGCCACCGAGGACCGCATGGCGTTCTTCAAAAGCCAACTGCTTTTCTGGCTGATGGCCGCCACCGACGGCCATGCCAAGAATTTCAGCTTGCATTTGCTGCCTCGCGGTGCGTACCGGATGACCCCGCTCTACGACATCATCTCCGCCTATCCCATCATAGGTGCAAAAGCGAACCAGCTCGATCCACGCAAGACGAAGCTGGCCATGGCCGTGGTGGACCGCAATCGCCACTACGATCTCTATGGCATACATCGCTGGCATTGGGTGGCGATGGGCGAAAAACTCGGCTTGCCCGAAGTGCCTGTACTGATCGATGAAGTGGTTCAGCAGACACCCGTAGTCATCGAACGTATCGCCATGCGGCTGCCTGAAGGATTCCCTGCGCCGATGTTCAAAGCCATCCGTGACGGAATGGTTCGCGCTGCCAAGCGGCTGGGGGCAGAGCCGAATCGCCGGCCATGATTGCAGTCAGAGGGCTACGTGCGCAGCAACGCCGATGAGGGCTGGCGAAGCGGCGCAGGTCGGTCTCCTTTTCAACCTCAAGCAAATACGGGTTTCCCAAGTACTACATTTGCCTGCTTTGCGCTCTCGTTGCGCGCGCTGCTCTCCGCGACATGAATAGCTAACCCAGAGTGCCCCGCAGCCAGCTCCGGCCGCAGCGTCAGCGCCGGAATATCGTAATCCCCAGCATTCTGCTTCCGAAACGGAATCGGTGCGGTGTTCCATAGATTATCGAGCCGCTGCCCAAGCTCATCGCGGGCGTGCTCGAATCGTGCTTCATCCATCTTGCCCGTCCGATAGATCACATACGGCGGTAGCACGTCGAAACCTGGGTAATAAAGAATGCCGTGCTGGATGGGAAACAGGATGTCGTCGATCGGGCCGTTGATGCCGCGCGGGCTGTAATGCGATTCCCAGCCGCCGGCGGTGACGATCAGCATCGCGCGTTTGCCGGCCAGCGTGCCTTCTCCGTAGCGATCGCCCCAGTGCCGGTCGGAGTGCTCGCCGACGCCATACGCAAAGCCGTAGGCGTAGACGCGTTCCACCCAGCCTTTCAGGATCGCTGGCAGCGAGAACCACCACAGCGGGAATTGCAGGATCACGGCATCGGCCCAGCGCAGTTTGTCCTGTTCGCGCGCGATGTCTTCGCGCTGCCGGCCGAGTTCGAACGCGCGCCTGGAATCGCGCGACGGTTCGAAACGCTCGCCGGTCTTGCCGTCCAGGCTATCGTTTTCATCGAGTACCGCTTTCCACTGCATGGCGTAGAGATCGGATACCTGCACGGCGTGTCCGGCGGCCTGCAGGCGCTTCACGGCGAAGTCCTTGAGTGCGCCGTTCAAGGATTTGGGTTCCGGATGGGCATAGACGATCAGCACGTTCATGGCAGCACCTTCAATGGAGGGGATGGGCTGCAAGATAGGTGTCGGAGCGTTATATTGGAAATTAATTATTCAAATTTCTGGTATTGCCATGAGTAATTTGCGGCGCCTGGATCTCAATCTGCTGGTGACGCTCGATGCATTGCTGGCCGAGCGCAACGTGACCCGCGCGGCGCAACGCCTGAATTTCTCGCAGCCTGCGGTGAGCGTGCAGTTGGCCAAGCTGCGGGAATTCTTTGGCGATCCGCTGCTGCTGCCCGGGCCACGCGGCATGCAGCCCACGGCGCGAGCGGAAGCGTTGCGCGAACCTCTGCGGCTGGCGTTGGATGCCGTGCAGGGTGCGGTGTCGCCCGCCAGGCCGTTCAATCCGGCCGACGCCAGCCATACCTGGCGTATCGCCGCGACCGACTACGCCGAATCCACCATCGTGCTGCCCATCCTGAGCGGCCTGCGATCGCAGGCGCCCGGTACACGGCTGGCGGTGGTCGAAATGGTGCCGACGCGGATCGCGAAGCAGGCCGAGCAGGGAGAGGTCGATTTGGCGTTTCATACCACCGAAGGTTCACCGTCCGGCTTGCGCCGGCGCACGCTGTTCAAGGAACGCTATGTGCTGGCCGGCCGGGCGGATCATCCGCGATTGAAGCGGCGCCCGACCTTGGCGCAGTTTTGCCAGCTCGAGCATGTGATGGTTTCGCCCGATGGCGGCGGTTTTGTGGGTGTGACGGACGAAGTGCTGGCCGGGGTGGGGCGTACGCGCAACGTGGCGCTTTCCGTGCCGCATTTCCTGTTTGTAAGGTCCGTGTTGGCGAGCACTGACATGGTAGCGATGCTGCCTTCGCGATTGGTTCGCGATAGTCCTGAATTGAAGATCGTGGAGCCGCCTGTCGAAGTGCCCGGCTACGAGATGTCGATGCTATGGCACGAACGCGTGCATCGCGATCCGGCACATCGATGGCTGAGGGAGTTCATCGCGGCTGCAGTCTGATGTCATGGACTTGAAGCGCCTGCTTCGTGCATTGACTGGCCAGGCACGGCAGATGAGTATCCTTCTTCGCATCCAATGGAAGAGGTGACGCCTGATGGCTACGAAAAAACGAACCGCGCTGATCGTGGGCGCATCGCGGGGACTCGGCCTGGCGCTGGCGAAGGAGTATCTGGCGCGCGGCTGGCAGGTGATTGCGACGATCCGAAGCCATCCATCGCGTGCGCTGGAACAAGCGCAAGCGAGCGCGCAGGGACGGCTGGCGATTGAACACGTCGATATCAATGAGGCGGCGCAGGTAGCGTCATTGCATCAGCGGCTGCATGCACGATTGCTGGACGTGCTGTTCGTCAGCGCCGGCATCGCCTCCGACCCCGATATGCCGATCGGCAAGGTCAGTGCGGAAGCGTTTGCGCGCGTGATGATCAACAACGCCTTGAGCCCGATGCGCTTCATCGATGCGTTTCACGACCTGGTGCAGCCTAAAGGCACGATCGTGGCGATGTCGTCCGGTTTGGGCAGCGTTGCCAACAATACCGAAGGTGGCTGGGAAGTTTATCGGGCGAGCAAGGCGTCGTTGAACACCTTGATGCGCAGTTACGCCGCGCGCCAGTTCGATGATCCGCGTACGTACCTGTTGATGGACCCGGGCTGGGTGCGCACGGATATGGGTGGTGCTGAAGCGCCACTGGGTGTGGAGGACAGCATTCCGCGCGTGGTGGACGTGCTGGAAGCGAATGCCGGCAAAGGTGGTTTGCGCTTTCTCAACTATCGCGGGCAGGTGGTGGCCTGGTAGGTCACCGCAGCATCTCGAACCCCAGCAAGGGGCACACGGCGACGTCGGGTTTCGGCTGCGCCTCTACCCAACCTGCGGTAGTGCTGACGGGCGATATGCCTTTATGGACTTAAGGCAACACGGATCAGTGTTGCCTTAATTGGCCAACAGCGCGGCCTGTAAATTGCTTGCCAGCTGCACAGCGCTTGCTTGCGCGGCGTGGCCAGGGGATAGGGCCGACGTGGCGGCGGTTCCCGGCGCGGGAACCGCCCCTTCGACGTGACGCATTTTGTCGATAGCCGCCGCGCTGTTGCTTTGTCCCGATCAAGAGGAACGTTCGTTGCGTGTCGCCTGGTTATTCGTTTCGCTGTTGACCGCCCACCTGCTTGTGGCGAGGTGGAACGGCCACGCCGATGCCGTGTGGCCGCAGCTGGCGATGATCGCGGTGCAGTGCTCGGCCGTATGGGCGCTGTTGAGGCGTTATCGGCGCAGCCCGGCACTGATCCGGCTGCCGTGGCTGCTGCTGGCGGTGGCCGTCTCGATGCAGGTGCTATGGGCGAGCACCAATACGCTGGCGACGTTGCTGGGCGACAAGGGCGGCTACCTTGCCGCGTTGGCCACGGTGCTCTCGGCGCTGTACATGATCCCGTGCATGTTCATGGTGACGCGCTCTTTCGCGTTGAACGAGCCGCGCACTGTGGCGGTGCTGGACCTGGTGCTGTCGTGCATGGTCGCGGTACTGGTGTATGAGTTCTTCACCAGTCTTTTGAGCGGACCGTTGGCATCGGATCCATCGAGCATCTACGTGGTGCTGTATCAGGCCGATGCGATCGATTTTTCGCTGGCGGCCATGGCCATGTTGCGACTGTTCGGCGCGCGCAGCTTTCGCTGGCGCTATTTCTACCACGCCGCCAGCGCCTACCTGCTGGTCAACGCCATCGTGGCCGCGATCTACAACCGCCTGGAACTGCATGGCCTGCCATGGTGGGCCGGCTCGCTGATCGATCTGCCGCACGCGCTGCTGGCATGGGTCGCCACCCGCCAGCCGCCGCGCTGGTTGCGTGCGCATCATCCCTCGCTGCCGGTGTCGCAAACCATCGCCTCGTTCGCGCCGATCGTGCTGTCGATGATGGTGGTGATGCTGGCCATCAGCACGTCACGCATCAATTTCATTCCAAGCCTTCTGGTGGGGGCGTCGGCGGTGCTGTTCTACGGCTTGCGCGTGGCGTTCATCCAAAGCCGTAGCATGGACAGCCAACGCGCCGTCAACCTGAGCGCCTGGCGCCTCGAGCAGCAAGTCGGCCGCGACCCGCTTACCGGCATCGCCAATCGCACCACGCTCGATACGCGTTTGCGGGAGGCGCTGGAAGAAGGGCGGGCAACGGGAAGCTATTGCTCGCTGCTGATGGTCGACATCGACTACTTCAAGCAATTCAACGACAGCCTTGGCCACGTCGCCGGCGATGGCTGCCTGGTGCAGGTGGCCGAGGCGTTGAGCCGCAGCCGCGTGCGCGCCCATGATCTGGTCGCGCGCTATGGCGGCGAGGAATTCGCCATCGTGCTGTTCGATGCCGGCAGCGAGACGGCGCAGGATGTCGCACGCCGCTTGATCGATGCCATCGAGCGATTGCAGATTGCTCATCCCGGCTGTCCACTGGGGCGTGTTTCGGTAAGCGTCGGTCTCGCCAGCCAGACCGCGCAGACGCCGCTGGATCCGCTGGCCTTGCTGGATGAGGCCGATCGGGCGCTTTATCGTGCCAAGAGCAATGGCCGGAATCGCTATGAGCTGGCGATCGCCAATGGCACTACCTGGAGTGGCTAGCGCGTAGTAGCGTGTGGCAGGCTGATGAGCGCTTGCAGGGAGATGGACATGCGTCCGAGCACGTGGTTGGCCATGCTGGGCTTGTTCCTTTGTCATGAGGCGGGTGCGGCCGAACATCCATTGCACGGTCAGGCATTGGACCGCCGAGTCCAGGCTTTGATGGTGGCGGCGCATGTTCCGGGCCTTGCGCTGGCCCTGATCGAGAACGGTCGCATCACCTACCTCAAGGCCTACGGTGAGCGTGATGTGGAGCAACACCTGCCCTTGCAAACCGATACGGTGATGTATGCCGCGTCGCTCACCAAGGCTGCGTTTGCCTACAGCGTGATGATGCTGGTGGACCAGGGCAAGATCGATCTGGATCGCCCCATCGGCAAATACCTGCCCAAGCCGCTGCCGGATTACCCCAAATACGCCGATCTGGCAGGCGATCCGCGCTGGCGCCTGCTTACGCCGCGCATCCTGCTCAATCATCGCTCCGGCTTCGCCAATTTCCGATATCTGCCGCCCGGCAAGGACTACGACCCCAACGGCAAGCTGCGCTTCTATTTCGATCCTGGCACGCGCTACAGCTATTCCGGCGAGGGCATCAATCTGCTGCAGTTCGTGATCGAGCACGGCCTCCATATCGATGTCGACGATGCGATGCGCATACATCTTTTCCAGGGCTTCGACATGCCGCGCACGTCCATGACCTGGCGCGACGATTTCGCATCAAACGTTGCGCAGGGCTACGACGAAAACGGCAAGCGCATCGGGCACAAGCAGCGCAGCGAAACCAGGGCGGCAGGTTCCATGGACACCACGCTGCACGACTACGCGCAACTGGCAGCGGCCATGGTGCGCGGCGACGGCCTGAAGCCCGCTACGCACGCCGCGTGGCTGAAACCGCAGATACGCATTCGTTCCGTGCAGCAATTTCCCACGGTGATCCTGCCGGATACCGCGGACAACGATGGCATTGCGCTGAGCTACGCATTGGGCGTCGGCACCTATACGTCGCCGCAGGGCCAGGTGTGGTTCAAGGAAGGGCATGACGACGGCACCAACAATCTTCTGGTCTGTGTGCAACGTAGGCGCGCCTGCCTGCTGATGCTGAGCAACAGCTCGAATGCGGAATCCACCTTTCCGTACCTCATTCAAGCGACGCTGGGAAATATCTGTTTCCCTTGGTATTGGACCGGCTACATTCCGTACGACCATCCGGAATGGCGCGGCGCCGAAGCACGCAAGCAACCGCATCCGCCGTGCCAGCGCTTCGACGCAGCAATAAACCCAAAATCCACGCCTCGCTGATTCGCCAAGGTGCAAGCTGTGCGCGCCCACCCAACGGGAGCAGACCTCATGGCCGCGCATCGTCCATCCGACCCACGCAACAGCCAGCGAAACGACAACCACGCCATCGAGCCGCAAGCGGTATCGCGCGCACTTCGCAAGGAAGGCAATGCGGGCGGCGTCAGCGGTACCGGACAGGCCTTGCCGCATCACGGTTTTGACGATGCGGAGCGACGCGAGGCCTTGGGCAATCCGGTAAGCGACGAAGCGCAGTTGCCCATGCCTGAAGCCGGCAGCAGCTATCAGGCCGGCGGTACGCATCTCAATCGCGAGCGGCAGGTGGCGACGCGCAAGGATCGCCTGTCCGGCAGCTCCGTGGCGAGCAAGGCGCATGATGGTCGCGATCCCGCACCGGGCGCGCCGGCGAATCGCGCGTGACATACGGCTATGTCGCCGGCGTCAGGCAACCGGCGGATGGCGATGCCGCGCAACATTGCGCTGCCGGCCACGCACGCGATGCACGATAAACGCGAGCGGCAGCGCAAGTCCCACCAGCCAATGCGCCCACGACATCGCCAACCGCCATTGATCGTCGACCAGGTAGTAGAGCAGGTAGCCGGTAGCGATCAGCCAGCCGAGCAGCGCCACGGTGATGCTGCCTGACAGGCGATGGCGGCCAGTGCGCCAACCCGCCACGACGTGCACGCCCCACACCAGGCCGAACGTCCACAGCGCCGCGAACGCCATCATGGCGTGCAGGCGCAGCCACCACGGTTCCAGCGGATTTTCCGTGGCGCCGAACTCGCCCTTGCTTTGCAGGAAATAATGAAACACCAGCCACAGCACCCCGCTCAGCCATAGCAGGCCGCCGACGCCGTAGACCGTGTAGCGCCGGCGCCGCGACAGGCGCAGGGGCGCAGGGTGATGCCCGACCACCGTGCGGTTGGGCAGTGTACGCGTGATCACGCCGCCGCTCCGAGCACCGACCAGGTATCGGATGCGTCGTGCAGATACGCTGTCGCGTCGAGGCGCTGCAACAAGGCGACGCTGTCCGCGCCTGCCGCCAATACGATCTTGGTCAGGGCATCGGCGTGCATGCAGGTGGGCGCGACCACGCTCACGCAGGTCTGCGCGCCGACGCCGGCTCGCGTTCGGCCATGCACATGCGCGCTTTGGCCGGTGTCGCCAAATGTGCGGCCGCTACTGGTGGCGACGGCCGCTTCGTCGATTTCCAGCACCGGTTGCGTGACACGCGGTTCGCTGCCGGTATCGATGGCGATGCGATGAGGGCCAGGCCCGAGCAGGCGCAGATCGCCGCCTGCGTTGACGCAGGCGTTACGGATGCCATGTGCCTGCAGGCATGCGATGGCGCGGTCCACGGCATAGCCCTTGGCGATGCCGCCCAGGTCCATCCACAGCGGCCGTTGCAGCACGACGCCGTTGGCGTCATCCAGCTGGATATCGCGCCAGCATGCATCCGCAACCGGCATGGCGGCATGCGCGGGGTGAGGCAGCAGCCCTTGCGCAACGAGCTGGCCGGCGATGGTGATATCGAAGACTCCACCGCTCCATGCGGAAAAAGCGAGCGCACTGCGCAGCACCTCGGCCGTTTGCGGATCGACTCCGACACGCGTTCCCGGCAGCGCCCGATGGATGCGCGAGAGATCGCTGTGCGCTTCGTGAAAACTCATCAAGGCATGCACGTGCGCCACCGCGGCGAACGCGGCGTCGATCGCGCAATGGCCCGCTGTCGCATCGTCCGCTTCCACGCGGATCGCGACCGTGGTGCCCAGCAACGGCCGTGCGCGTTCAAGCGTGCTGCTGGGCGAGCACGAGGGCATAGGTGGACAGCAGGCGCTTCACGCCATCGGTGATGTGCCGGCTGGAAAGGGTGGCGCCGGAAATGTTCTTGATGTCGTCGCCGACCTTCAGCGGCGCGCCATGCGCCTTGCCGGTGAACTGCGCGCGCCAGGCGGCGTTGCGCACCTGATCGCCGTAGGTTTCGCGGTATTCGAGAATCTCCACGTCTTTCACCGCGCCGTGTTCGTCCAGCGCCAGCGCGAACGGAATGAAATCGTGCTTGCCCACCACCTGGTCGGCGATGAACCAGCCGCCGGTGGAACTCTTCCACACCTTCAGTTGCGGGCTCAGCACGTTGACGTCGCTGTCCTTTTCGATCGCCTTCATCTGTTCCGGCGTCAAGGTGACGAAGGCGGGCGTGAGAGTGGCGCCGGGAAACATCAGCGCCTGCGCCTGTTCCACGCTCAGATACACGGTGGCGCGAACAGGCGCGGCGGCCACCAGGGCCGCCACGGGAATCAGCAGGAGACGGGATTGCATGTTCCCTCCTCAGAAGTAGAAGCCGCCCTTGATGCGCAGGCGGTATTTTTCGAAATCGTTGTCGTAGACGCGGCCGCCCACCAGCGCGCCCGGCACCGTATCGGAATGCGTGCTGGCCCATGGCAACTGTTCCAGGAACGTCGCCGTGATGAAGAAACGCTTGCCGCCGTAATGAAGGGTGGGGCCAAAGTAATAACCGTTGTTGGATTCGCGCGTGAAATTGTAGCTGTTGTATTCGTGCTCGTTTTCGAACTCGAAACCGGCGGACCAGTTGGGTGCGAAGCGATAGGACGCCGCAAAACCCAGGTTCGCATCCACTTCGTAGTTCCAGGCGTTCTTGCCGGGCACGTCGTCGACGTGCTGGTTGCGCCATTCCGGCGCATAGGTCGCGTTGAACGCGGTGACCAGGCGGTCGTCGAGGAAGTTCTTCTGCAGGATCAGCTTGGCTTCCAGTTCGCGGAATGCCGCACCGATGGTGGGCTCCACGTACACGGCCATGCCGATCTTGTCGGTGTACGGGCTGAAGATGCGATAGATCACTTCGCCCGACACGCCGACGAAGCGCGACGCCTGATAGTGGCTATAGGGATCGGGGTTGTCGTACGACAGCGGCTCGGGCGGCGTGGTGACGCCATACGGACCGTTGCGATACGCCTGCGCCCAGGTGTAGTTGAGATACATCGCCACCTGCAGGTTGTCGGCCAGCCCGTACTCGAACTCGGTGCGGCCATCGAGCTGGTCGAACGTGCCGGACACTTTCTGATGTCGCCAGGTGGCCCACTGTTCCACTTCCATCGCGCCCTTGGGCAGCAGGTCGGTGGTGTAGACATAGCCGAACTGGCTTTCTTCCGCGCTGGCCGTGGAAGCGAGGCCGGCGCCGAGCGTACCGGCGGCAAGGGCGGCGAGAAGTAACGCAGCGCGGCAGGTACGCGGCTGACCCATCAGAGGAACCCCTAGGAAAAGTATTAAGATAACAAATGCGAATTATTCGCATTATGGTTTGGATGTCAATGGTTGGCGGGGGCCTTTCGGCGAAATCAGGGTGGATCTGGGCTGCGTGTGATCTTTCAGGTGGCCCGTCGTTCTTCCGACCTTCGCCCACCGCTGTTCGGGGAAAATTCCCCATACTTGCCGCAGCGCTTGATGCTTCGTCGTCCCGGCGAAAGCCGGGACCCAGCGACTTGAAGATCGCCAAAGTCACTGGACCCCGGCTTTCGCCGGGGCGACGAATCGATAGCGCTTGAATTTGCTGGCAAAGATGTTGGTGCTCGATGCGTATCGACAGCAGAGCGATTTTTCCCGGACAGCAGCGGGCCTTCGGCGGAATGACGATGAGGTTTCTGCAGCGATCTGCTAGCGCATAACTTCGTGGCGTTGTGCGCAACACTGCACACCACCCACAAGCTCGCTTGCGCCAAGTTGACGCCCCAAAAGTTCGCCCATCACCGCAAAATAGGCCACGCCACGTTCGTGCTACGCTCCGCCCAGGTTGAGCGCAGTCTGGCCTGGAAAAACTAAGTAACGGCGTGCCGCACGCCGCAGGGGGAATAACGATGGGCTTGTTCGTCTTTTTGGCGTTGATCGTCGTGGTCGTCGTGTACGTCGTTTCGCTGTACAACGGCCTGGTTACGGCGCGTAACAGTTACAAGAACGCCTTTGCGCAGATCGATGTGCAGCTCACGCGCCGCCACGATCTGATTCCCAATCTGGTGGAAACGGCCAAGGCCTATCTCGCGCATGAGCGCGGCACTTTGGAAGCGGTGATCCAGGCGCGCAACGCTGCCGTCAAAGGCCTGGCCGACGCCAAACGCAATCCTGGCGACCCTGGCGCAATGGATCAGTTGGCCGCTACGCAAGACGGCCTCAACCAAAGCCTGGGACGCCTGTTCGCACTCAGCGAAGCCTATCCCGACCTGAAGGCCAACCAGACCATGATGCAGCTTTCCGAGGAGCTCACGTCCACGGAAAACCGCGTCGCCTTCGCACGCCAGGCCTATAACGACGCGGTGATGACGTACAACAACCGCCGCGAAGTGTTTCCCGCCTCCTTCGTCGCCAACAGTTTCAGCTTTGCACCCGCACAGTTGTTGCAGGTGGAGGACGCTGCGGTGCGCGAAGTGCCCAAAGTTTCTTTCGGTTGATCGCTCCACGAGCTCGTCGATAGCGCATCGATCCTGCCGGGAGGGGCGGAATGGATTTTTTCGCCGAACAGGCGCGTGTACGCAGCAGCACCCGCGTGCTGGTGCTGTTGTTCGTGGCGGCGGTGCTCGCCATCGTTGCCGCCGTGGACATGGTGGTGTTGCTGGTGTTCGGCTATCCGCGGCACTTTGTGCGCTTGTTTGCCTCTGGCCAGACACTGCACCACACGCCGTCCCTGCTCACGATCAGCACCATCGCCGTGCTTGGCCTTATCGCGGGTTGCGCGTGGTATCGCATCAACAGTTTGTCCGCGGGCGGCAAAGCGGTGGCCGAAGACGTCGGCGGCGAGCCGGTGCCGCCCGATACGCAGGATCCCAGGCTGCGGCAACTGCGCAACGTGATCGAGGAAGTCGCGATCGCTTCGGGCACGCCTGTGCCGGACATTTATTTCCTGCCGAACGAACCCGGCATCAATGCGTTCGCTGCGGGCTATTCGGCGTCCGACGCCGCCATCTGCGTGACGCAAGGCTGCCTGGACCATCTGACGCGCGACGAATTGCAAGGCGTCATCGCGCACGAATTCAGCCACGTGCTCAACGGCGACATGCGGCTCAACATCCGCTTGATGGGGTTGCTGTTCGGCATCATGGCGTTGTCGGTGATCGGCCGCCAGCTCGCATGGTCTGGCTCCTCGTATGGCAGCAGGTACGATGACAATCGTGACAGAGGCGGCGGTTACCTGTTCGGCTTCTTGTTGCTCGCCATTGGCTCGATCGGACATTTCTTCGGCCGCCTGATCCAGGCCGCGGTGGCGCGCTCGCGCGAAGCGCTGGCCGATGCATCCGCGGTGCAGTTCACCCGGCAGACGCGCGGCATCGCCGGTGCGCTGAAGAAAATCGCGGTGCTGGAAGAGGGTTCGCAGTTGCGGGTGGCGAACCGCCATGAAGTGGCGCACATGATGTTCGGCGATGTGGACAACTTCAACGCGTGGTTCGCGACGCACCCGCCGTTGCTGACGCGCATCCGCACGCTGGAACCCTGGTTTCGCGAGCGCGAGCTGGCGCAGTTCGAGGCGCAGATGCATGCCTCATTGCAGGCCGAACCATCCGCTGCAACCGGCAACGATGTCTCCGCAGCCACGCGCGTGCTGCCGCCGCTGGAATGGCCCGGCCAGGTCGGCGCCGCCGTGCTTGCCGTCCAGCCAGCCGTCGCGTCGCGGCCGGCCGAGCCGAAGGACAAGGCCTTGCAACATGCGGCGACGCTGCAGCAGGGCATTCCCGCGCATCTGGATGAAGCCGCCAGGCAGCCCGAATCCGCGCTTACCTTGGCGCTCGCGCTGGCCATGTCCGAACACGACGATCTGCAGGCCAAACAAAAGCGGCTTATAGCCAACGCCTTCGGCGACGACGTGCAATGTGCGGCAAGCAAGCTCGCCGTGGATAAAGCATCCATCCCGGCCACCTCACGCCTGCCGCTGATCGCGCTCGCTTTCCCCGCGCTCAAGCAGTTGCCGCAGGGGCGCCTGCAGACTTTGCTGGAAACGCTCGACGCGGTGGTCAGCATCGATCCGCTGGTCGGGCTGGAGGACTATTGCCTGGTACGGCTGTTGCGTATGCATTTGCTGGAAGCACTGAAGCCAAGCCGCGCACCTATTGATGGGCAGAAGAAACTGCCCACTTGCCGCGACAGCGTGGCATTGGTGTGCGCGGTCGTTGCCACCTATGGCGCCAACGATGACGGCGCGGCGCGTCGTGCGTGGCTGCTGGCGATGAACCAGGCGTTCCCAGGCATGGCCGCCAACTGGCAGACCCTGCCGCTGGATTGGCAGACGCCGTTCGATCGTGCATTGGACGATTTGGATGGCCTGATGCCGGCGGCCAAGGACATCGTCATCCAGAGTTTGCTTGCCGCCATTCGCGCGGATGGCGTGGTCACGCCGACGGAGACTGAACTGTTGCGGGTGATCTGCGCGAGCCTCCATTGTGCGGTGCCGGCCGGAAGCATGTAGGCCGGGGGTGCAAACCCCGGCATCGCCGTCTACACGGATCCTGATGCCGGGGTTTGCACCCCAGCCCACAAGAACAAAAAAAAGCCCCGCGCGAAGCGGGGCTTTTTTCCGTGTAGAAGCCATCACACCTCGGCTTCTTCCTTGTACGCATCCACCGGAATGCATGCGCACATCACGTTCTTGTCGCCGTACACGTTGTCCACGCGCGCGACCGGCGACCAGTACTTCTGCAGCTTCAGGCTGGGCAGCGGGAAGGCGGCCAGTTCGCGCGGATAGGCGTGGGTCCACTCGGTGCCGGTCACCATGGTGGCGGTATGCGGCGCGTTCTTCAGCGGGTTGTCCTCGCGGTCCAGGCGGCCGTCTTCGATCGCGCGGATTTCGTCGCGGATCTGGATCATCGCGTCGACGAAGCGATCCAGCTCATGCTGCGATTCGCTTTCGGTCGGTTCCACCATCAGCGTGCCGGGTACCGGGAAGCTCAGCGTCGGCGCGTGGAAGCCGAAATCGATCAGGCGCTTGGCCACGTCTTCGGCGCTGATGCCGGTGCTGTCCTTGAGCGGGCGCAGGTCGAGAATGCACTCGTGCGCCACCAGCCCGTTGCGGCCGGTGTAGAGCGTCTCGTAGTGCGACGCCAGGCGCTTGGCGATGTAGTTGGCATTGAGCAGCGCCACCTGGGTGGCCTTGCGCAAGCCTTCGCGGCCCATCAGCGCGATGTACATCCAGCTGATCGGCAGGATGCTGGCGCTGCCGAAGCTGGCTGCGCTCACCATGCCGACCTTGCCCTCGCCGCCAAGCTCCCTGGGCAGGAACGGCGCGAGATGCGATTTCACCGCGCAGGGGCCAACGCCCGGACCACCACCGCCGTGCGGAATGCAGAAGGTCTTGTGCAGGTTCAGATGCGAAACGTCCGAGCCCCATTTGCCGGGCTTGGCCACGCCGACCAGCGCATTCATGTTGGCGCCGTCGGTGTACACCTGGCCGCCGTGCTGGTGCACGATTTCGCAGATGCGCACCACGTCTTCCTCGAACACGCCATGCGTGGACGGGTAGGTGATCATCAGTGCGGCGAGGCGATCGGAATATTTTTCCGCCTTTGCGCGAATGTCGTCGATATCGACGTTGCCATTGGCGTCGCACTTGGTGACCACCACCGTCATGCCGCACATCTGCGCGGAGGCCGGATTGGTCCCGTGCGCGGATTCGGGAATCAGGCAGATGTCGCGCTTGTCTTCGCCGCGCGAGCGGTGATACGCGCGGATGGCGAGCAGGCCGGCGTATTCGCCTTGTGCGCCGGAGTTCGGCTGCAGGCTCACCGCATCGTAGCCGGTGCATTCCACCAGCATCGCTTCCAGTTCTTCGATCAGCTGCTTGTAGCCTTGCGTCTGGTCGGCCGGGGCAAGGGGATGGATCGCGCCGAATTCCGGCCACGTCACCGGAATCATCTCGGCGGTGGCGTTGAGCTTCATGGTGCAGCTGCCGAGCGGGATCATGGTGCGATCCATCGCCAGGTCCTTGTCGGCCAGCGAGCGCATGTAGCGCAGCAGTTCGTGTTCGCTGTGATGGGTGTTGAACACCGGATGCTGCAGGAACGCTTCCTGGCGCAGCAGTGCGGCGGGCAGTTCGTCCGGCGTGTTGGCGTCCGCCTCGTCGATGTCGACGATCTCGGCGCCGAACAATTTGGCCAGCGCAAGCACGTCGGCGCGCGTGGTGGTTTCGTCCAGGCTGATACCCACGCTCTGGCCGTGGATCTGGCGCAGGTTGAGGCCCTGGCTCACGGCCTTGGCGTGGATCGCATCGGCGTCGACATTGGTGATGTGCAGCGTATCGAAGAAATCGGTACCCACCGTCATGCCGGCGCGGCGCAGCGCGGCGGCCAGGATCGCGGCAAAGCGGTGCGTGCGGCGCGCGATGCGCTTCAGGCCATCGGGGCCGTGATACACCGCGTACATGCTGGCCATCACCGCCAGCAGTACCTGCGCGGTGCAGATGTTGGAAGTGGCCTTCTCGCGGCGGATATGCTGTTCGCGCGTCTGCAGGGTGAGACGGTACGCCGGCTTGCCTTCCGCATCCACCGATACGCCGATCAGGCGGCCCGGCATGGAACGCTTGTACGCATCGCGGCAAGCAAGATAGGCGGCGTGCGGGCCGCCGAAACCGAATGGCACGCCGAAGCGCTGGCTGTTGCCGACCACGATGTCCGCGCCCCAGGAGCCCGGCGAGGCGATCAGCGTGAGCGCGAGCAGATCGGTCGCCACCGCGACGATGCCGCCGCGCGCATGCACCGCATCGGCCAACGCGCGATAGTCATGGATCTGGCCATACGTGTTCGGGTACTGCAGCAGCACGCCGAAGCTGTCGACGCTGGACGCCTCGGCCGGCTCGCCTACGCGCACCTCAATGCCGATGCCGTCGGCGCGCGTGTGCAGCACCTCCAGCGTTTGCGGATGCACGTCGTTGGCGACGAAGAACACATTGCTCTTGGATTTGGCCGAGCGCTTGGCCAGCGTCATCGCTTCGCCCGCGGCGGTGGCCTCGTCCAGCAGCGAGGCGTTGGAGATGTCCATGCCGGTGAGATCGGCCACCATGGTCTGGAAGTTGATCAGCGCTTCCATGCGGCCTTGCGAGATCTCTGCCTGGTACGGGGTGTATGCCGTGTACCACGCGGGATTTTCCAGGATGTTGCGCAGGATGACGTTCGGCGTGAGCGTGCCGTAGTAACCCTGGCCGATGAAGTTCTTGAATACCTTGTTCTTGCGCGCGATGGTGCGGATCTTCGCCAGCGCTTCTTCTTCCGTGATGCTTTCGGGCAACGCCAGCGGCTGTTGCGATTTGATCTGTCCGGGCACGATCGCGTCGGTCATCGCTTCCAGCGAGTCGTAGCCGATCACGCGCAGCATCTGCGCGATTTCGGCGTCGTTGGGGCCGATGTGGCGCTCGATGAAAGCGTTGTGGTGCTCGAGTTCGCGCAGCGAAGGGGAATGGGTCTGGCTCATGGGCAAGGGCGTCCGAAGAAAACGTGCAGGCCGCACGCGGGGCGCCCCTCTGTCCTTTTGCCTGAGAGTTTGGAAGCTCGCGCTTCGTGCCCCTTCGGCGCCGGATTGAACCGGTCTCTCCAGAGTCTTGGGTATACGGCGGTATGGAGCCTGAGCGATTACGGGCGTTGCGCCTTCGGCAGCGGGTGTTTGCCCGCTTCTCCCACCGTGTACATCAAGGTGCGCAGTATAACTCCCTCGCCCCTCCGGGGAGAGGGGCGGGTCTTGCCTTGAAATGTGTACGTGGCGCACAACCGTCGGCAGTGATGGTTCACGGCGCCGATGAGGACGGTCGCGAGCGTGGCCCCTCACCCCAGCCCTCTCCCCAGAGGGGAGAGGGGGCTTACTTCGGGTAGATTGAAAATCATGAACAAACCGCCTTTCCGCATCGAACAACTCGACCACGTCGTGCTGCGCGTCCATGACCTCCCCCTGATGCAGGCGTTCTACTGCGAGGTACTGGGCTGCAGCGTGGAGCGCCGGCAGGAGGACATCGGCCTGGTGCAATTGCGCGCCGGCAACTCGTTGATCGACCTGGTGGGCGTCGACAGCAAACTGGGCCGCCGGGGCGGTGCCGGCCCTGGCCCGGAAGGGCACAACCTGGATCACCTGTGCCTCAGCGTGGCCGGCTACGACGAAACCGCGATCCTGGCGCACCTGAAGGCGCATGGCGTGCAGGTGGGCGAAACCGGCCGCCGCTATGGCGCCAAGGGCGAAGGCCCTTCCATTTATCTGTTTGATCCGCAAGGCAACATGGTCGAGCTGAAAGGGCCGCCATCGACCTAGGGCCTCCGCACGCATACGTATGCATGGGTATGCGGGTGAAAAAGCATGGGCCAGAGGTCACGGATTTAACGTTTGTGACGTAGTTCTCGTTATAATGCGCGCTTCCCAGGGCGTGTGTGTCTGCTGTCCGTTTCCACGGCGCAGCACATGATGCGTGCGGTCCCGCAAAGCGATGTTCCTCGGCATTTGCGCTGGATTTCACGATGGTTTTCGATGCTTGCGGATCTCGCACGTTGTATCGGCACGTGCCAGACGATCCGAACCGTTCCTGGCGCAAGGAGTTAGAGGCATTGGCCGGCTTCCCCACCGGCCGATCCGTTCACCGCGAAGGTATTCGCAGTTCTGTCCGCGGCGGGCAGGAGCGTGAGCTTCTGCGCGCCTGGGCCGCGTGCGGCCTTGTGCGGGCAAACGGTTGCATCGCGTCGCCGAGGACGCAACGACAGGTGTTCGATCTTTCATGGTGTCGCGCAACGACGAAGGTCGTCGCGCACTTGCAGTTCGAGGGTGCCGGTGTGTGTGAATCGGATGTTTCTAGGCGGCCATACGATGGCGATGGCATGGATACGGTTGCAGTGTCTGACCGCGAAATAGGCAAGCTGCTCAACGATCTTCCTTCCGCGCATGGTTCGGCGCAGGACGGACGCGCGTGGAAGCGGCGTTTCAACGATCCGGCCAAGCGGGCGCGTCGCGCGGCACGCGTGGTTCGGCACATTCGTTTCGTCTATTTCGCCCATGTCGACGACGACAGCCTGTTCGGCGAATACCACAACGACCTGGTCACGGCCGAAGTGCTGATGGACCGCGTGCTCGCCGCGCGCGCCTCCGGCATGAAGGCGGTGCACCCGCACCTGCAGAGCGAAGCGGAAGAACGGTTGTTGAACCGTCCGCCACGCGGCAGCTTTCCGCAGGTAACGCCCGAATACATCCGCTGGTACGGCCGCGACGGCGCGCGCCGCAACCAGCCGATGGTGCGCGAGGAACTGGCCATCGAGCTGATGGCCGAATACGGCTACAGCTACAGCGACGCACTGGACATCGCCACCAACGATTCCGGCGCGCTGGCGCGGCTGGACCAGGCGTGGCTGCTCAAGCGCGCCAGGACGCCGATCTATTGCCGGCCGCTGCACGCCGGGGAATTTCATCAACTGGCGCGCGCGATCGAAGCGGCCTATCAGGCGCCGTCCGGCGACGCGCAGGTGGCGCGCGCCAATACCGAGATCGCACGCCGCGCCGCCGCGGTGCTCGGCACGGTGATGGACGAGTTCGTGGAATCGCCGTTCCGCACGCCGGTGCTGGCCGAGGCGTTTGCGGATTTCCACAGCGCCCACCTGCTGCGCGTGGCGCATGCGCGCCTTGCCGGCTTGCAGCCGATGCCGGTCACCGGCGTGCTGGGCTGGTTCTCCGCCAAGCGCGCGCGGATTTACGCGGAAGTGCAGGCGCGTCTGGCCGCCCGGTAGTCCGTAGGTTGGGGTGCGAACCCCAACATCATCTCGCCTGAATACATGACGATGTTGGGGTTGCACCCCGACCTACGTAGTGGTCGGGCGTTACGGTACGATCGTCTTCTGCCCGGCCGCCTTCAGCTTGTCATTGAGCGCAGCCACGTCGTGCTGCTTCAACTTCTGCCACTCATCGAGCGTGCTGGCCAGCGTTTGCGTCAACGTGGCGTACGAAGCCTGCGCATCCGGGCTCGGATCGGCATCGGCATCGTCCACTGCGCTCAGCAGCTTCGCCAGGTTTTCCGACAAGGCGCGCAAGCTATCGGTGCGACGCGGCGGTGCGCCGATCGTGTTGCGCGGGTCGGTGTGCAGCGGCATGCCGGAGACATCGGAAACCTGCGCAATCAACGCGCCGATCTGATCATGCACGGCGCTGCTGGCATGGGCCTGGCGATCGTCCAGCGCTTGCAGCAACTGCTTCGCTTCGGCGCCGGCCTTGGAAGCCTGCGCGGAAGCCGCTTCCACTTTGCCGGCCAGCTCGAATTCGCGCTGCATCGCGGCTACCGATACGGTGACGCGCGGATCGGGCTTCACCACCAGCGGCTGCTTGTAAGTGCGCCCGTCGACGCTCAACTCCACCGTGTAATTGCCGGGGGGCGCCCACACACCGTCCTTGGCGCGGCGGCGCGATGGCGCTTCGCCTTTCGCGGCGTAATGCAGGTTCCATACGAAGCGATGCATGCCGGGCGTGGTGAGCACCGGCGTGGGGATGTGCACCCATTCCGGCGCGTATTCGAGCTTGACCGGATCGAGCATCGGCGGCTTGTCATCGCTGCTGAAGCTGTGCACGGTGTTGTGCTGCGTGTCGTAGATGGTGAGCGTGACCGGGCCTTTCACATGCGCGGGCAGCGCGTAGTCGATCATCGCGCCTTCCGGCGGATTGGCCGCCAAGGGTTCGTCCTTCGGCATCGGCGTGCCGGTGAACAGCGGACGGCGTACGCGATAGGCGTCCGCGGGCTTGAACAGGGTTGCGTTCTTGCTGCTCGCATCGTTCACCTGGCGCAGCGCCGTCACGTTGTCCATGATCCAGAAGCCGCGGCCATGCGTGGCGATCACCAGGTCGTTCTCATGCACGTCGATATCGCGCACCGAGGTCGACGGAAGGTTCTGCTGCAGCGCCTGCCAATGTGCGCCATCGTCGAACGACACGTACATGCCTTTCTCGGTGCCCGCATAGAGCAAGCCCTTGCGCACCGGATCTTCGCGCACCACGTTGACGAAGCTGTCGGCGGGAATGCCGTTGTCGATGCGCGTCCAGTTCTTGCCGCCATCGGTGGTTCGATAGACGTACGGCGCATCGTCGTCGAGGCGATGGCGATCGATCGCCAGGTACGCCACATCAGCGCTGAAATGCGAAGGTTCGATGCCGCCGACTTTCGACCACGGCGTCAACGCGGCCGGCGTGACGTTGCTCCAATGCGCGCCTTCGTCGTTCGTGCGCCACACCAGACCGTCGTCGGTACCGACCCACAAGGCCTTCGCATCGAGCGGCGAGGGCGCGATGGTGTAGATCACGCCGCGTGCCTTGTCGATATGGTTGTCATCCGCGGCCGTGGTGGCGTCGAGGTTGGACGGCACGCCCGCATCGGCACGCGTGAGGTCGGGGCTGATCGGCGTCCAGTGCTCGCCGCCATCGGCGGTGCGGAACAGGCGCTGGTTGGAGAAATACAGCACCTTGTGGTCGCGCTTGGAAAACGCCAGCGGCAGCGTCCACGCGGCGCGGTAATGCGTATTGGGATACGCCAGCGTGGGATCGATGCTGCGCACCTGCTCGGTACGCATGTCCAGCTTGTCCACGCGACCGCCATAGACGATGTCGTGATCGTCCGGATCGGGCGCGATCATGTCGCTTTCGCCGCCGGGCGTGATCTCGTGGAACTGCTGCATGGTGATGCCATCATTGCTGCCGCCACGGCTGGGCAGCGCCACCGCGCCGGAATCCTGCTGCGCGCCGTATACCCAATACGGAAAGCGATTATCGGTGGCGACGTGGTAGATCTGCGCCGTCGGCTGGTTGTACCAGCTGCTCCAGGTCGTGCCGCCGTTGAGCGTGATCAACGTGCCCTGGTCCACGCCCAGGATCTGCCGGTTCGAATTGGTCGGGTCGATCCACAATTCGTGGAAATCGTCGCCGGTGGGATCGCCCTTCAGCGCGATGAAGGTTTTGCCGCCATCATCCGAGCGCAGCACGATGGTGTTCATCACATAGATGCGATCCGCATTTCTGGGATCGACCGTGAGGCGGTTGAAATACCAGCCGCGCTGCCAGATGCGCTGGTCGTCGGTGATGTGCTTCCAATGCGCGCCGTCATCGTCGGAGCGATACAACCCACCTTCGCCGCCGGCCGCATCCACCAGTGCGTAGACGCGATTCGGTTCGCTCGGCGCGGTGGCCAGGCCGATGCGGCCGGGATGCGCGGCGAAGCCGTTGCCCTGCACCTGTGTCCAATGCGCGCCGCCATCATGCGATACGTATAAACCACTGCCGGGCCCGTTCGATGGGGGATACACGCTCCACGGCGGTCGGCGCGTCTGCCACAGTGCGGCGTAGATCGTGTTCGGATCATCTGGCTTGAATGCCATGTCGATCGCGCCGGTGTCGTTGTCCTTGAACAGCACCTTTTCCCAATGCTGGCCACCGTCGGTGGAGCGAAATACGCCGCGTTCCGCATTCGGGCCATAGGCATGGCCCAACGCGGCGACGTACACCACCTCGGGATTATGCGGATCGATCAGGATGCGCCCGATCTGCCGAGTGTCTTCCAGTCCAATGTGGCTCCAATGCTTGCCGCCGTCGGTGGACTTGTACATGCCGTTGCCATGCGCGATATCCGAGCGCATGTCTGCTTCGCCGCTGCCGACGTAAATCGTATCCGGCCGCGAGGGCGCGATGGTCAGCGCGCCGATCGAGCCGACGTGCTGGTCGTCGAAGATCGGTTGCCAGGTGCGGCCGGCGTCGTTGGTCTTCCACACGCCGCCATCGACGGCGCCGAAATAGAAATGCCGGTCATCGCCAGGGATGCCGCTGACCGCCAGCACGCGACCGCCGCGGAACGGGCCGATCAGGCGCCAGTTGAGATCCTGGAAGAGGGAAGAGTCGACGGTGGCGTGGGCGGCGAATGCCGTGGACAGTCCAAGGGAAAGCAAAGCAAGGCGACGCAGGTGCACGGGGCGGTATCTCTTGCGGGGAAAGGGTTTTCTCCCTCTCCCCTCCGGGGAGAGGGCTGGGGTGAGGGGCCTGCTTGCCTCAAGCATGCTTACGTCACGTAACTTTCAGCGCCGTCATTCCCGCGCAGGCCGAACTCCACTTCCTGCAAGGAAATCAAACATGGATTGCCGCCTGCGCGGCAATGACGTCCATGTGGTTGCGCGACTTTCCTGCGAGGCTGGCCCCTCACCCCAACCCTCTCCCCGGGGGAGAGGGAGCGGTCACGGCACTGTAACGCCAGAGACACGCAACGCAATGGGTAAACCGATGGCATATAGCCAAGCACAGCCACATGCGCGATAAGAGGCGGCTGTCTCCGTCGCTGACTGGATGTCGCATGTTGCCCTTGCGCCGCGCCGCGTTGCCGTTTGCCTTGTTGCTCTCGTTGATGTCCCTTTCCGTATCGGCGCAAGAGGACGACCAAGCCAGCCGCAAGCCCACCAACCTGCCGGCGGTGAACGTGCACGGCGAGGACTGGCGTAAATACCTCAAGGCCAAGCTCCAGTACCAGATGCCGGAAGTGGACGGCCCCAGGATCACCGTGACCAAGAAAACCACGGTGACGCACTTGGAAAACCAGCCTACGGTGATCGGCAACAACCTCAACCAGACGCTGGCGCGCACGCCGGGCGTGCTGGTGTCCGAGCAGCCCACGCCGACGCAGTTCAACTTAAGTTACCGCGGTATCGGCAATCCGCAGGAAGCCGAATACGTGCTGGTGATGCAGGACGGCATCCCGATGGAGGGCGACTGGATCGGCTTTCCCACGCTGTATGCGTTCCCCCTGACGCAGAGCCTGTCGCAGGTGCAGCTTATCCGCGGCGGCTCCAGCCTGCTGTACGGGCCGGAGCCCGCGCCGGTGATCAACCTGGTATCCAAGCGCCCCGCGCCGGGTACGCCGTTGACCGTCAGCACCGAAAACGTCGTGGGCCAGCGCGGCTTGTTTTCCAGCTACAACGTGATCGAGCGCAACCAGGGCGCCTGGGCGTTTCGCGCCGATGCCGGTTACGTGCATAGCGACGGCACGCGCGCGAACGACGGTTCGCAGAACCGCCAGGCCGATTTGTACCTGGCCTACAAGCCGGACGAGCATCAGCAATGGTGGCTGGATTTTCACGCCATCAGCGCGGTATCCGGCGACCCGGGACGTCTGAGCTACACGCTATGGCAGCGCGATCCGCGCAGCGTCACCACGCCGTACAACCGCGATTGGGCCAATCGCGATCAACTCGTGCTCGGCCACACGCACGACTTCGGCCATCGCTGGTCGCTGGAAGCCAAGCTGTGGTTCACCTACCAGGACCTGGTCAGCCGCGCGGCGAAGGCACAACTGCCGGGACAACTGCCACCGGCCAGTACCACGCTGCAGGACGAAGCCTTCCGTACCTATGGCACCGATGTGCGCCTGCGCAAGAACTGGGGACAGGGCAATGCATTCACGGTCGGCGCCGTGCTGTTCCATGGCAGCGATCCGTTCCGCCAATGGAGCAGCCCGGACCTGACCGTGGCGCGCGATGATCGCAGCGGCAAGCAGATATTCAACCAGCGGCGCAGTACGCAGTACGCGTCGGTGTTCGCGGAAAATGTGTTCCGCCTGCCGCATCGCATCCATATCGTGCCGTCCGTGCGGCTGGAGCGCGAACGCGTCGCGGTCGACGAAACGACGCGCCCGCCGTTCCTTTCGCGGCCGTTGATCCATGAAGCGGACACGCGCCATATGCCGCTGTTCGGCCTCGGGTTGGGCAACGATTTCGGCCACGGCAATGAAACCTATTTCAACGTGTCGCAAGGCTGGCGTCCGTTGCGCTTCTTCGATATCGCGCCGCCTTTCAGCAACCTCGCACAGGGGCATGCGGCGCAGCTTTCCAAATCCGTATCGTGGGAAGCGGGCGTGCATGGCGCGCCGGTCGCCGGCCTGTATTACGACGTGAGCGTGTTCTGGATCAACTTCCGCAATCGCCTCGAAACGCAGTACATCAACGCGATCGATACCGTTTACGTAAATACGGGCGACACACGCAGCCGCGGCCTGGAAGCCCAGCTCGACTACGATTTCTTCGCGCCGACCGACTACGCCACGCAAGGTGAGCACCTGGAAGCGTTCGTCAACGCCAGCCTGCTCAATGCACGCTTCACCGCCAGCCGCATTGCCGGGCAAATCGGCAAGACGCCGGCGTTCTCGCCGGATTACCTGCTGAAAACCGGCATCACCTGGCGCAACGAGCGCGTGAAGCTGAGCCTTACCGCCGTATCTTCCGCAGCGCAGTATTGGCAGGATTCCAACCAGGCCTACGGCAGCGGCCTGACCTATATGCCGGCGCGCATTCCGGCCTATACGGTGGTGGACGTGGCGTCGGATTGGCAGTTGAATCGTTCGCTGCGGTTGCTGGCCGGTATAAGCAATCTGGGCGATCGGCGTTACTTCGATCGGGTTTGGCAGAATGGATTGGAGCCGGCAGTGGGCCGGACCTGGTACACCGGGTTTGCATTGACGTATTGAGCACGTAGGTTGGGGTGCGAACCCCAACGTCGCGGTGCATGGGAGCGACGGTGTTGGGGTTTGCACCCCAACCTACGATCGAGGCAGGAACGATCGTGTCGCATGTTCTGTTTTCAAACGAGGGTTCAACATGTCGTCACGCTCTCTGCTTCGCCTCTCGGCGTTCACTGCCGCATGGTTGCTCGCCAGCGCGACACCGCTGTACGCGGCGTCGCCAACCACGCAGAACACCGCAAGCAGCGCACTCCAATGGCGCGAAGTCGGCCCCTTCCGCGGCGGCTGGGCCACCATGGCCGCGGGCGATCCGGGCAACGCCGATACGTTCTACATCGGCACCGCCGGCGGCGGCGTGTGGAAGACGACCGATGCAGGACGCACCTGGCTACCCACGTTCGACAACATGCCGGCCGCATCGATCGGCGCGATCACCATTGCGCCTTCCAACCCCAAGGTGATCTACGCCGGCTCCGGCCAGGTCGCCGCGCGTTACGACGTGGCCGCCGGCAACGGCATGTATCGTTCCGATGATGCCGGCAAAACCTGGCAACATATCGGCCTTGACGAAAGCAAGCACATCGGCCGCGTCATCGTCGATCCGCATGATGCGAACACGCTGCTGGTCGGCGTGCTCGGTCATTACTTCGGCCCGAACAAGGAGCGCGGCGTCTATCGTTCCACCGATGGCGGCAAGACCTGGAAGCAAACACTGTTCGTCGACGCCGATACCGGCGTGGTGGATCTGGCCGCCGATCCTTCCAATCCGAACATCGTCTACGCCGCGGCGTGGCAGGTGCGCAACTATCCGTGGCTGTCGTACTTCCAGCCGAATGCGGGGCCGGGCAGCGGCCTGTACAAATCCACCGATGGCGGCGTGACGTGGAAGCGCATCAGCGGCAACGGTTGGCCGACCGGCACGCTGGCGCGCATCGGCATCGCCACCGCCAGCGGCAATCGCGTGTACGCCGTGGTGCATTCGGCCGATCCGCGCAAGGACAGCGGCCTGTATCGTTCCGATGACGGTGGTGCGACGTGGCAGGCGGTAAGCCACGAATCCTGGCTGCCGAACGATTATTTCAGCCGCATCACGGTCGATCCGCACAATCGCGATCGTATCTATTCCGCAGGCCAATCGATCCGTCGTTCCGATGACGGCGGCAAGCACTGGGACATTTTCAAAGGCGCGCCGGGCGGCGACGATTACCATTTCCTGTGGATCGATCCGCGCGACTCGCAACGGATGATCGCCGCCAGCGACCAGGGCGCGGTCGTCACCGTCAACGGCGGCAAGAGCTGGAGCAGCTGGTACAACCAGCCGACCGGCCAGTTCTATCACCTCGCTACCGACAATCAGTTTCCGTACTGGATTTATTCCGGCCAACAGGATTCCGGCACCGTCGGCATCGCCAGCCGCAGCGACTACGGTTCCATTTCCTATCGCGACTGGCGTCCGGTCGGCGGCGACGAGCGCGATTACGATCTGCCGTATCCGGACGATCCCAACATCGTGTTCGGTTCCGGCCTCGGCGGACGCGTATCGCGCTGGGATCGCCGCACCGGCGTCGTGCAGAACGTCACCGCATGGCCGGTCAGCAGCTACGGCCAGCGCCCCACCGATTTCAAATACCACTACACCTGGATCACGCCGATCGCGTTTTCCGCCAAGGCGCCGTATGCGCTTTATCTCGGCTCGCAGGTGCTGTTCCGCAGCACCGACCAGGGTCAGCACTGGGATGTGATCAGTCCCGATCTCAGCGCAAAGAAGGACGGCGCTACCGAAGGTTGCAAAGGCAATCCCACCGCGCAACAAGCGCGCGACTGCGGCTACGGCGTGATCTACAGCATCGCGCCTTCGCCCTTCAGCAACGATGAAATCTGGATCGGCACCGACGATGGCTCCATCCAGCTCACCCGCGACGGCGGCAAGCACTGGCAGAACATCACCCCGCAGGATCTGCCGAACTGGGGCATCGTCAGCTCGCTCGATCTTTCCGCTACGCAGCAGGGCACCGCATACGCGGCGGTCGACAACCATCGCCAGGACGATTTCCGTCCACACGTGTGGCGCACGCATGACTACGGCAAAACCTGGACGGATATTTCCGCCGGCTTGCCGAGCGATGATTTCGTCAGCGTGGTGCGCACCGATACCCAACGCGAAGGCCTGCTGTTTGCGGGCACCGATCGCGGCGTCTACGTGTCGCTGGACGACGGCGCGCACTGGCAATCCATGCAGCGCAACCTGCCCACCGCATGGGTGCGCGACTTGACCATCCATGGCAACGACCTGGTGGCCGCCACGCAGGGCAGGGCGATCTGGATCCTCGACGACATCACACCCTTGCGCCAGGCCGACAACGCACGCAAGACCGTGCTCTACACGCCGGCCGACGCCGTGCGCGTGCGCGCCAACGAAAACAAGGACACGCCGCTGCCGCCCGACGAGCCGCTCGGCAAGAATCCGCCAGCTGGCGCGGTCATCGATTATCAATTGGCGGGCACGGCAAAGACCGTCACGCTGGATATCCTCGACAGCGACGGCAAACCGGTTCGCCATTTCTCCAGCGCCGACAAACCCGAACACCTGCCCGCGGAACGTTATTTCCAGAAAGGCTGGCTAGGCTCGCCGCAAACCCTGGGCACCAGCGCCGGCGCACACCGCTTCGTCTGGAACCTGCGCTACCCGCGTCCAGATGCCTTGCTCTACGGCTACAGCATCGCCGCCACCTGGGATTCCGACACACCGCTCACGCCGGAAGGCCCGCTCGCGCTGCCCGGTAAATATCAGGTCGTGCTCACGGTCGACGGCAAGACCTACCGCGCACCGTTGAACGTGGTACCCGATCCACGCGTAGCCATCGATCAAAACGCCCTCACCGAAGGCCTCGCTTTCTCGCGCGAAGTCGGCACGGCACTGCAACAAGTCTGGCAAACCCACGGCGAAGTGGACGCCGTGCGCAACCAGCTCGACGACGCCGAGAAAAAACTCGGCAACGACGCCAGCCACAAATCCCAACACGACGAGATCGAAGCCTTCCGCAAGAAGACCGACCCCCTGGTTTCCGGCGACAGCGAAACGGCCACCAATCTCGAAGCCATGAACGACGCCCTCACCGCCATCGCCTCTGATGTGGAAGGCGCCGATCGTGCGCCGACCGATGGGCAGCGTCAGGCGTTTGCGGAGTACAAGGCGAATCTGGACAAGGCGATGGCGCAGTGGCAGGCGATTCGTGGTTCGGATCTGCCGTCATTGAATTCGCATCTGCGTGCGGCTGGGATCAAGGCGATTACTGTGCCGGCGGTGAATCAGTTGCGTGCCGAGGCATTGTCTGATTCGGACGACGTTCCCTAATCGGGCGATAAGCTACCTCTCCCCCTTCGGGGAGAGGGTTGAGGCGAGGGAGTACCCTTGCGATAGAGCACGCACTTTCGAAATATCTAGGCAGACTGATACGTACGAATCACTTTCGATTTTTCGGGGGTAATATGCTGCCAACAGCAAACAAAAATCTCCGCCGCCTATCTTCTTGTAATCGGCTTTGCCGTTCTTGTATCAAGACTCTGCTGACTTCGTGATGCACGCAGGCTGGCGCTTCACAATGTTTGCAGGAATGCCGCAAGGTTAAGCCGCTCTTCCACGCTCAGGTTCAACGGCCGCCCAGCCTGCAGGCTGCGGTAATACACTTCACGATCAATCGCATCTTCTAGTGTTGGCACGCTCCCGTCGTGCATGTACGGAGCTGTATGCGACACGCCTCGCAGGGAAGGCGTGCGAAACAGCCCAATATCTGCCGGGTCTTGTGTCACATTGAAACGCCCGAGCTGCGCTTCATCTGCGTGCATGGCCACGCGATCGCCGATCGCGCTCCCTTGCAGCGAACGCGCGATCACCCCTTCCGTAAGTGCTGGCAGGTTCGCGGTAACGCGCTCAAGGCCGACACCCGTTCGGTGATAGGCGTGATCTGTCAATTCAGGCGGTGAAGCTTCAAGTCGATGACACTCCGCGCAGCCTGCTTTCCCTTGAAATAATGCAAGGCCAAGTTGAGCGCGCGGGTTCAATGCCGTGCGGTCACCATGCAAATAACGGTCAAGCGCGCTTTCTGCCGGTGTCAGCGAGCGAACATAGGAGGCAAGTGCCGTACCGACCTCAGAAGAGGTCAGTTCACGACCTGGAAATGCCTGAATGAATGCTCGACGGTAACCATCGTTTTGCGCAATCCGATGCATAAGCGCAGCTTGATCAACCAGCCCCATTTCTACGGGATTGGTAAGTGGATCAAGCACCGCCTGTTCGAGCGCAGTGCGGCGCCCATCCCAGAAGAAGGCGGACTCTTTCGCGGCCGCAATGTTCACCAGGCTAGGCGTATTGCGCGTACCGGTGCGCCCATACGTGCCGATCGCTACCGCGCGCCCATCGGTATACGACTTGTCTGGCATATGGCAAGAGGCACAACGTATGGTGCCCTCGGTACCCAGACTTGGGTCGTTGAAAAGTTGCTTGCCCAGCGCGATCCGTTGAGCAAGTTGCATGGGGTCAGGCGATGCCCACGCGGTCAGATGCAACCCTAAAACCGCGAGTACCCCGGCGATAACACCGGCACCCCATTAGCCCGACAAAACGTACTCGCGACATCCTGCGCAACACTCCTGTCACCGATCGGCATTTACATCGTCACAAAACGCAACGTCGCACCGCTGGCTTTCAGTGTGCTGGTCACTACGGTCTTTTCGGGGGCATCGCTGACCACCATCACGATGATGCCTTTCAGCGCATCGACCTTAAGCTGCTTGGCCACGTCGGCGAGGAACGCGGTGGTCTGCTTGGGATCGGGGCCTTCCCAAGATCAGCATTCCACCTGGCAGCACGATAGGTCCAATCGCGTGCACCACCGAATCCACTTCGTTTGCGCTGCGCGTTGTCGTGCACGCCGAGCACGCGCGCCCAGCCATCGGGCGTGGAATCCCTTCCATCGAGCAGCCACTGGCTGCCCTGCCGCTGGTCGAACGTGCCCAATTGCGCCAATCCCATATCCACGATGACGGTGGGAATGGCCGAATCCAGCGCGACTTCCGGACGGTACAAGGCCACGGGTGGATCGCCGGCAGGAAGCGCGGCGGGCAAGGGTGGCGTGCCTTCCGCGGGTATCGGCGTGGTGGGCGCGGGTGTCGGCGTTGGTGTTGGCGTCGGCGTCGGCGTCGGGGTGGGAGTCGGAGTCGGAGTAGGCGTAGGAGTTGGGGTAGGCGTAGGCGTAGGCGCCGCAGCAACCGGAAGTGTGGAACGCAGATACCAATTGCTCGACGTACCAGCCGTCTGGCCACCTTCGAACAGATAGTAGGTATACGCGCCTGCCTGCAGCGATCCGCCATTGAGCGAAAACGCCGTGCTTGGAATGCTTGCGCCATTGACGGCTTCCACCAGCAGAATGCCGTTGCCGGTGGTGAGCCCGCCTGCGCCGCCGGCGTTGTTGACGTGAATGCTGGTGCTGCCGCTGGCCGTACCACCCATGAGTATCAGCTTGTCGGACGGCGCGCTGTCCGTGCCAAGCACCGTGTTGAGCAGCAGCTTGGCCTGATTGCCGGCGTAGTTGCCGGCGATGGTGAAGGTATTGGCCGCCGTCGAGCCGCCGTTGGTGAGATCGATGGTGCCCGCATTGGTCACGGTCACCAGGTCGCCGCTGGTGTACGGCACGATGCCGCCGTTGGCGCCGTTGCCGGCGAGCAAGGTGCTGCTGGCGTCGATCGTCACGTTGCCGGTGCCGGTGGCGGCGTTGCCGACGATCATCGTGCCGTCCATGTTCAGTGTCGAATTATTGGTGACGTTTACCGTTGGCCAGTTGGCGAACCCGGCGATACCGGTAACGGTGGCGCCATTGAAGCTCAGCGTATCGGTGGATGCGCCCGCGCTGGTCACTGTGCCGGTAAGGTTGAACGTGCCCTGGATCTGCGCGGTGTTGAACGCGCCGCTGCCGCTCCAGTTCCAGTCGCCGCCTTGCGCCTGCAAGGTCTTGAAGCGCGTGAATGCATTGGTGACGTTGCCGGTGCCTTGCAGTATCACCGTGCTGGGATTGGTGCCGCCGCCGCCATCGGCCGATCCGACAATGGCCGAACCGGTCTGCAAGATTAGCGTGTTGACGCCAAGCCCCATCTGCACCGCCACGCCGCTGTTGCTTTGGAGCAAACCGGCGTTGACGACGGTGCTGGTGCCATTGAGCGTGCGCACGGCGGCGCCCGATTGCGCGATGATCTTGCCGCCGGCCAGGTTCTGGATATTCGCGCTGAAACTGGAGCCGGCCGTATTGGAAAACACTGCATCCGAGGTGGTGCCCTGCGCCTGGATGGTGCCGCTGTTGACCAGCTTGTCGTTGTTGCCTTGCAGGTACACGGTGGGGCTGCTGGCGCCGGTGGTCAGCAACGTACCGGTGTTGGTGACGCTGCCGTTCTGCCCAAGAATCGACATCGCGCGCGCATTGCTGCCGGAAGTGCTGATCGAACCGTTGTTGACCAGCGTGTTGTTGATCTCGCCGACATTGGTCTGGCCCCACGCCGCCGTCATGCCATACGCGTTGGGGCCGGCGGTGGTGATCGTGCCGTTGTTGATCAGCGTATTGCCGTTGCCGTTCGCCGCCATGCCGTCGTTGTAGGCACCGGTGGTGGCGATGCTGGCGTTCGCCGCATTGGTCAGCGTGTTGTTGTCGCCGGTGCCGAGCAATACGGCGCCGCGATTGGTGCCGCTACCGCCGCCGCCGGTGAGCGCCAGCGTGCCGCTGTTGGTGATCTGGCTGGCGTGATCGACACTGAAACTCACCGGACTGACGCTGCGTGCGTCGGTGAAATTCACATCGCTGTTGATGGTGATGGTGACGTTCGAGCTGCCTGCTTGCGCAAGCACGGGTACCACGCCGCTGCCGCTGCACGTTACCGACGTACCGGTGGCGGGCGCGGTGCCGGTGCACGTGGCATAAAGCACGCTTGGGTGGCAAAGCGAAAGCAGCAGCGCCGGCGTGGCGGCGAATACGTAGCGGGGCGTGTGCCAGGGATGAAAAGGGTGGCGCCTTGCATGTACGTGACGCGACATATGCATACCTCCTGCGTTCCTGCGGATGGAAATGCTTTCTGTAACGGTCATGGTGGACGTCTAAGACGCTTCGTCCACGCTCGCAAGATGTTCCCCTTGACGCTTGCGCGGGCCCTTTTTAACCAATCGGTGTCAAGAACAGGTGAAAGATGTGCTCTGCACCGTCCGGAGCCGGCATGGCGTATTTGGCTGTCATGGACATTATGGCCACGTATGGCCTCACATAAATGATGACGCAAAGTCTTGCGCAAGCGCGTATCGTACGCGGGCGCATATCCACATATGCGTACTTGCGCGAACGCCTATCGGCGCGGCCGGTATCGGTGTTCCAGGGGGCGCGGTCACCTAACGCGACAACGGGAGACCCAAGGCTATGAAGACTCGACTGCTCATCGCAGTGGCGGTGATGGCGTTCGCTACCTGTGCATTCGGGGCGACCCCCACCACGCTCAAGCTGCAACGAGGAGGCACCACCGTACCCGTCACCACGCCGCTTGGCGGCGCACCGCTGACCAGCCTGGAACTGGACCCGGCCATGAGCGGCGGCGACACCGATTCGGGCGATGGACTGGGCTTTGCATCGAAGCAGGTCGTCAATCGCACGATTGCCCGCGGACACGCAGGCAGCAACCGGACGGGACATGCCGCGCGCGCCAAATCGAGCCCGGAACTGCTCGGCGGCCTCGACGGCCTCAACTTTCACGACCAGCGCTATGCCAATGGCGGCAATCAGTTTTCGGTGGAACCGCCGGATCAAGGGCTGTGCGCCGGCAATGGATTCGTGGTGGAAAGCGTCAACGATGTGCTGGCGATCTACGACAAATCCGGCAACAAGCTGGTCGGGCCGGTCGATCTCAACACGTTCTACGGCTATCCGGCGGCGATCAATCGCAGCACCGGTGCATACGGACCGGAAATCACCGATCCTTCGTGCTACTACGACGCGAGCACGCAGCGCTGGTTCCAGGTGGTGTTGACGCTCGATCGCATCGGCACGACCTCATCACTGGCCGGCACCAATCACCTGGATATCGCGGTGAGCCAGACCGCCGATCCCACCGGCGCCTGGAACATCTATCGCTTGCCGGTGCAGAACAACGGCACGCAGGGCACGCCGGATCACGGTTGCGCGGGCGGATACTGCCTGGGTGACTACCCGCACATCGGCGCCGATGCGAATGCGATCTTCCTGACCACCAATGAGTTCGCCTTGTTCGGCTCCGGTTTTTACGGCGCGCAGATCTATGCCATCTCCAAGCAGGCCTTGGCGTCGGGCGCCGCATCGCCGAACGCGGTGCTGTTCAACGGCGGCGATCCGAGCATTCCGGCACCGGCGTTCACGGTGTGGCCGGCGATCTCATCCGGCCGGCAATATGCCGCCGCCCATGGCGGCACCGAATACCTGTTGAGTTCGGACGCCGTGTTCTACGACTCGGGCACTTCCACCACCATCTGGTTGTGGTCGGTGTCGAACACGCAGGCGATCGACAGCATGCCGACAAACCTGACGCTGAACGTCGCGCCGCTGGCCGTGCAGCAATATGCGGTGCCGAGCAGCCTGGCCCAGCAGAAACCCGGCAGCACGCCGCTGCGCGATTGCTTTGCATTGACCGGTTGCGCGCCGACCTATCTGGGCTATCCCAATCACGTCTATTCCACGCCGCGCGAGCTGGCAGTGAACGACTCGCGCATGCAGCAGGTGAGCTATGCCAACGGCAAGCTGTGGGGCACGCTGGATACCGACGTATTGCTGAGTGACGGCAGCCATGGTTCGGGCATCAACTACGTCGTGATCAATCCGGATTCCGGCCACATCTTCGCCAACGACACGCTGGCGCTGCCCGATGCCAACCTCACCTACGGCGCGGCAGCGGTCACGCAAAGCGGACGCGGCGTGATCACCTTCACCGTGGTCGGCCCCAACGATTATCCCAGCGCCGGCTATGCCAGCCTGGATGCGAAGATCGGCGCCGGCGACGTGCATATCGCCGCGGCGGGCGCAGGGCCGTGGGATGGCTTTACCGGCATTCCCTACCTGGGCGATAACCGCCCGCGCTGGGGCGATTACGGTGCGGCCGCGGCCGATGGCAATACGATCTGGCTTGCATCGGAGTACATCGCGCAAACCTGCAGCCTGACCGAATATCTGAGCGCTCCACTGTTTCAATGCGGCGGTACGCGCGGTGCGTTGAGCAATTGGGCGACGCGTATCTCGGCGATCGGGTTCTGAGCTGGCGGCAGGGCTCGCTCAAGGGAAATGGCAGAGTGCGGGCGAATGCCCGCACTCCGCTTTCAACTCAGCTCAACCGGCTTGTCATCGGCACATGTTGTGCTCAAAGGACGAGAGCGAGCTGCTCCATTGCGGGATGTTGCCCATGATGTCGATGATCGTGTAGTCGGGGTTGACGGCATTCACGAAATTCTGCTTGGCCTGGCGTGCGCTGAAGTTGAACCCTCCCGCGCGCGGGTCGGTGGATTGCCAGGTGTAGTACTTGCAGGAACGACCCGAGCCATGGGATGCATCGGGGTTGGGAACGATGGACATGGTTTTACGACCGTTGTGGCGCGCCCAGTTGATGGCCTCCCATGCACCTTTCGTGGCCCACTCTTTGCCTGCGGGCACGCTGGCGCTCACGATCGGCATGTGGGCCGCACCATTGCTCCAGTGTTGCTGTTCGGCGTCGGCCCAGCACTGCAGGTAGGTGGAAACACTCATCCAGGTCTGGAACGCGGCGATACCGGCATCGTCATTTTCAGAGAAGGAAAACAGTTCCCCGTCATTGATCTGCGGAATGATCTTCAGTCCGCTCATGTTGTGAAACCGCGCATAGTCGTAGCAGGTAGTCGCGCCGTTATAACGATAATCGTTGAAAATGCCCTTGCTGGCGAAGAACTTCAAATAGACGCTGTTCCTTGCGCCGTAATTTCCCCACTTTTGAACAATCTGGGCCGCCTTGGACAGGACGTTCGGATCCTGGATGTCCAGAATGATCATGAATTTGTTGCTTTTAAGAATATCGTCGCGTTCTGAATTGATCTGGCCCAGCATGCCATCCAGCGTCTGCATGGTGGTGTTGCTGAAAGTGTTGTTCACCAGATTGCCGTGGCTGCCATAAATCTTGAGCTTGGTATGTTGCCAATGGTCGGCAGTCTCCTGATTGATCCAATGCGCCCCGGGAGCCCAGCCATTGGCACCGTCGATGGGGTTGTAATTGCCGCCGGCAAAGTCATCGCGGGTGGTGCGGTTGGCGATCTGGTCATGCGTGACCATGACCTGTCCATCTTTGGAAAGCCGCAGGTCGAGTTCAACGCCTGCCAGGCCGAAGTCATAGGCGCGCTGCACGGCCCAGAAGGAATTTTCCGGCAGATTCCATTGATCGTTGGCATCGTGAAAGATGCCGCGATGGGCAATGAGGGTCGAGGCCGAGACCACGACAGGCGCAAACACGGCGGCGATGGCAAGTGCCGCCTTGAAGTACTTCGTTACCTTGGCGGAAGAGGTGGCGGCGCCGTGGTTAGACGCGTTGTCGCTGCGCTTGAACAGATGTTTCATGACAAATCCTTTCAGTCGAATGGAAGAGTGGATTCGGGTTGGTTCTTGCAATCGGGCATGGGTGAAACCAGGCGTGCAGACGTCCGCATCGGCGCGAAGCGTCGAAGTTCGATAACAAATGGAAATCCCTGTCTTAGTGTTTTCTAGCGGCCTTTGTGCCCGCGCCGGGCCGCATCGCCATACGTTTTTTAGGTAATGCGAAGGGATGCTTTACGGTTCATCTGGATGGTGGTTCCTCCAAAAGAGCGTGCTGCAAGGTGATGGCGGGAAAGCCTGGAATTTGGCTTGATTTCTGCGCCGGAAACATGTCCCGTCGGGTCGAAAAACTGGCCTGAAGCGTAAATTGCGGGCGAATTCTCGCGCTGTGTGTTTGGTGCATTGATAGGATGGCGTGCGTCATATTTCTCGCTTCTTGCCTCACGTCATCCCGGCGAAGGCTGCTGGACGTAGCGCGCAGCGCGGAGAACATCCGAAGGATGGCCCTGAAGGGGTGAGCGAAGCGAATCATCCAGTGCCTTCTGCCGCTCTGTAAGTCGCTGGATCCCAGCTTTCGCTGGGATGACGGATCGGTAGTGCGAATGTGCAGGCAAAAATCATGCATTTGGGTTATGTGCCGGTTTCTTGCATGGCTATAACTGGATTCCGGCCTTCGCCGGAATGACGTGAGGTAAAGGAAATTTCGCATGCACATGCCCGCATCGACGCAAAACGTCGAAGTTCGATAACGCATGAAAACCCTGTCTTGGTGCGAAAACGGCTATACGGTTTATTCGAACAACCGCTCCTTCAACGGCACCAGCGCGGCGCCGATCGCCGATGCGTCGCCATTGGTTTCGGCCAGTACCAGCTTGGGCCGGTCGGGGCCCATGCCGTAACGATGGATGTCGAGAAAGCGCACGCGATCGATCAGCAAGCGGCCGAGCGGCAGCGGCAACTGGCCGCCGAACACGATCGCTTCCGGATCGAACAGGCCGGCCAGTGCGTTGATGGTGCGGTTGAGCGCGGGCAGTACGCGCTGGATCCACAGTTCCACGCCCGGCCAGGTGGCGTCGAAGCGCTGGCGCAAATCCTCCACCGAATCGACCATCACGCCGTGCATTCTCAATTCATCCATCAGCGAACGCAGCGTCGGGCGATGCGCGGCTTCCTCGGAAGTGAACAAGGTGAGTTCGCCCGCGTTGCCGCGCGTGCCGAACAAGGGTTTGCCGCCGAGCACAATGCCCGCGCCGAAGCCATAGTTGAACGCGAGGTAGGCGAAGTTCTGCGCCCACAGGCCGGCGCCCAGCAAGCTCTCGCCGATCGCCGCGGTGGTGGCATTGTTTTCCAGCCACACCGGTAGCTGGAAGGCTTCTTCCAGGATCGGCACCAGGTCGACCAGCGACCAGTCCTGCAGAGGTTCGGACGCATTGACCTGGCGGCGGCCGGCCACGAAAAAGCCGGCAATCGCCACGCCCACGCCGAGCAGGCGTTCGCGCGCCACGCCGTTGCGCGCCAATACGCGCTCCAACGCATCGCCGACCGCGCTCAACGACGCCTTGCGATGCGTAGGGGGCGTGCGGATATGGACCTCTTCCAGGATATGGCAACCCATGTCGGCCAGGCACAGCGTGATGGAATCGGTGTTGATCGATACGCCGGCGGTGTAGGCCGCTTCGCGTGCCAGCTCGATGCGTGGGCTGGGCTGGCCGCGTCCATTGCGGATGGTGGCGCCGGCGCGCAGCAACCCGCGTTCGATCAACTGCTCTACCAGGCGATGCACGGATTGCTGCGCCAGCTCGGTCTGGGTCGCGATGGCGGCGCGCGCGATGGTGCCGTGGCGGCGCACGATGTCCAGGATCATGCGTTCGCTGGGAGAAAGCACCAGGCTGCCCGCGCGCCTGGGTTGTGCGCGTTTCGATGCGGCGCCGGTTCGCTTCTTGGTGTTCGTACTCATGATTCCCATGCACTCCACGGCAACGGTTTCATCTCGGTGGCGATCATCATGGCGGGCTCGACGCATCACGCAATGCGCACCAGAACGGCATCGCCACCTGCATCAGCGCGGGCGTACCGGCGGCGACACGCAGGGTGTCTGCGTGCACGGACGCGGCGGACTCGACGATCAACCCGGCTTCACGGCACAGCACCATGCCGGCGGCGATGTCCCACACATGCGTGTGATCCTCGAAATAGCCGTCCACGTAACCCAATGCCGCAAAGCCCAGACCGATACTGGCGCAACGATACCCGGTGGCGGTCCATTGATGTTGCCTCAGATGCGTTTCCAGCGCGGACGTCTGGGTGATGTCCCAGCGCGCGTTGCTGCCGATGGCGGCGATGCGCACGTCGGGGAACGGCACGCTGCGTGCGACCGGTTTGCCATCGACGAACAGGCCCAGGCCTGTCGCGGCGGTCACGGTCATGCCGAGCACGGGATAACGGATGGCGCCGATGATCGGCTCGCCCTCGGCGACGTACGCCACGGCGACACTCCATAGCGGGGAGCCGCGCAGGAAATGGCTGGTGCCGTCGATCGGATCGAGCACCCAGGCACATGCATCCGCTGTGCCGCCCAGCTCTTCACCCACGACGGCGTCACCGGGAAGGTGCATGGCCAGTTCGTTGCGCAGCAGGCGTTCCACCGCGGTGTCCGCTTCGCTGGCGAAATCCATGCGGCCTTTACTTGTGGTGGCCAGCTGTTCGCGTGCGTCGAAATAGCGGCGCGCGAGCTGCCCGCCGCGTTCGGCAAGCTGCGTGGCCAAGGCGAGGCGGGCGGGCAGGTCGATCATGCCTGGGCCTCAGCCAGAACGGATGCGATGCGTTCGCCGCTAGCGCCGTCGAAACAGCAGATTGCATCGGCAGGAAATCCCAGTCGCAACGTTTCGCCGAGCTGGCATGGACGCCGGCCACGGTCGATCGCGAGTACGCGTTGGCCACCGATGCGCGCGTAGATCACGCGATGGCTGCCCAGGTCTTCCACTGCCTCCAGCGTCGCGACGATTCCGTCCGGTGCGTCGAGCGCGATGGCTTCCGGGCGAATGCCGATCATCATCGGCGTCGGTTGGCTCGCGTATTGCCCCAGGTACAGACGGCCGCCATGCTCGATCGTTGCGTAGTCGCCTTCGTGGCACGCCTTCAGCACATTCATGGGCGGCGTACCGATGAATCCGGCGACGAAGGTGGTGCGCGGCTGGTGATAAAGCGCGGCGGGCGTGCCGGCCTGTTCGACGCGGCCCTGGTTCAACAGCACCACGCGGTCGGCCAGCGTCATCGCCTCCACCTGGTCGTGTGTGACGAAGATGGTGGTGGCGCCGATCTCGTTGTGCAGCCGGCGCAGTTCCATGCGCATGTCGTGGCGCAGCTTGGCGTCGAGGTTGGACAGCGGTTCGTCGAACAGCAGTACGCGCTGGCGGCGCGCGATGGCCCGCCCGATCGCGACGCGCTGGCGCTGGCCGCCGGACAGTTGCGCCGGCTTGCGCTGGAGCATGTCGCGCAAGCCCAGCAGCTCCGCCGCTTCGCCGATGCGACGCTCGCGTTCGGCGCGATCCAGGCCAGCCAGCTTGAGCGCATAGCCGATGTTGTCGCGCACGCTCATATGCGGATAAAGCGCGTAGTTCTGGAACACCATGGCGCAGCCGCGGTTTTGCGGCGGCGTGCGCGTCATGTCGATACCGCCGATATGCACCGTGCCGTGGTCGGCTTCTTCCAGGCCGGCGATCACACGCAGCAGGGTGGATTTGCCGCAGCCGGAAGGGCCGAGCACCACGGTGAATTCGCCGGCGGCGAAATCGATATCGAGCCGGTCCATGACGGCGCGCTGGCCGAAGCGCTTGGACAGGCCGTGTACCTGGATCGCCGTGCCGCTCATTTGCCCACTCCCGTCACGCCGCGCACGAACCAGCGCTGGGTCAGCCCGATCACCACCAGCGGCGGTGCCAGTGCGACCAGCGCCGCCGCCATCACCAGGTTCCACTCCGGCGGCTGTCCGGTTTCGGTCGGCAGAAAGGTCGAGATGCCGAGCGCGATGGTGCGCATCTCGGGCCGGCTGGTGGCGACGAGAGGCCACATGTAGTCCTTCCAGGTGGTAAGAAAAACGATGGTGCCGAGCGCGGCGAAATTCGCCTTGGACAAGGGCAGCAGGATGTCGATGAAGAAACGCAGCGGCCCGGCGCCGTCCATGCGCGCCGCTTCGGCCAGTTCCGCCGGCACGGTGAGATAGAACTGGCGAAACAGGAAGGTGCCGGTAGCCGAGGCCATCAGCGGCAGCGACAGGCCGGCGTAACTGTCCAGCAGATTGAGCGACAGGTGCAGCTGCAACCCGGTAATGGCCAGCAGCGTGGTGCGCAGCGGTTCGAACAGGTCGGAAGCCACGCCGTAGGTCGGCACGATGCGCACTTCCAACGGCAGCAGCAAGGTGATGAAGGTGCCCCAGAAAACCACATGGCGAATGCGCGAGCGGAAATAGACTGCGGCGAACGCGCTGGTGGAGGCCAGCGCCAATTTGCCGACCACCACGATCAGCGACACCACGCAGCTGTTGAGCAGCATATGGCCGATATCCGCGCGATGGACGACGGCGCCCAGGTTTTCCCAAAGCCGGTCGCCGGGCCGCAGCGCCAGGCCGTGCTGAAGAATCTGCTGGCTGGTGACCGAAGCGGAGCACAGTGCGAGATAGATCGGCCCCAGGGCGAACACCAGGCTCAGCAGCAAACATGCGAAGGTGGCGGCTTTCAGCAGGGGATGACGTTCGACCATCTCAATCCTCCCGCTTCGCCTGGCGTTCGAACAGCATGAACTGCACCGCACTGGCGGCCAGCACCAACACCATCAGCAGCATCGACAGCGCCGAAGAACCGGAAAGATCCAGGCCGATAAACCCATCGCGATAAATCTTGTACGCCAGAATGTCGGTGGCGCCGCCGGGGCCGCCTTGCGTCATGGTGTCGACGATGGCGAAGCTGTTGGTGATCGAATCGATCAGGTTGATGGTGGCGACAAAGAACAGCTGTGGCCGGATCATCGGAATCTGGATATCGACAAAGCGGCGCAGCGGGCCGGCGCCATCGATCGCCGCCGCGGCGGTGTAGTCGCCGGGAATCGAGCGCAACGCCGCCACCAGCACGATGAAGTCGAACGGAATCTGCGTCCATGCAAACGCGAACACCACCATCGCCATGGCCTGCGCGGCATGGAGATGCGGCTGCCAGAAACCGGGCCACACGGTGTTGAGGTAACCCATCAGGCCGATGCTTGGGCTGGCGGCGACGCGGAGAATCACGCCCAGCACCGAGCCGGCCACCGCATAGGGCCAGATCAGCAGATAGCGGAACACCTTGCCGCTGCGCTGGTGCAGTTCCACCATCCAGGCCAGCAACAGCGCGATGCTTACCGACACGGCCACGCCCAGCAGCGAGAATAGCGCCGTGATGAGCAGCGATGCGTAGAGGCTGGCGTCCTTCAGTTCACGCGCGTAATTATCCAAGCCGACGAAGGCGGCGCAATGGCCGAACGGACACTCCAGATGAAAGGACCACCACAATCCCTTCAACGTCGGCCAATAGAAGAACAGAGTGATCAATACGAGTTGCGGCAGGCCGAGCGCCAGCGGTGTCCAACGGCCATGGAAGCGTGCGCTCGTTTTCATGGCGTGCTTCCCGAGCCGTACGTAGCCTGGAAACGTTCCAGCAACCGATTGCCGCGTGCCTGCGCACGCGCGAGTGCCTGATCCACGCTTTCGCGGCCGGCCAATGCGCGCTGCACTTCTTCCTGCCAGATCAGGCGAAACAGCGACATGAAACCCAATTGCACGCCGGCGTCATAGGGGTTGCCGGGCAGGGCCATCGAGGCCAGTCCGATCCGGATCGCATCCGGTTCGGCCGTGCTGGCGAGCCGTTGTTCGGCTTCGCGCGTCAATGGCAGATAGCCGGTGCGCGCCGAGAAAAAAAGCTGCTGCTGCGGCTGGCGCAGATAAGCGAGGAAACGCGCCACCGCTGGATAGACCGCCGGGTCTTTTCCCTTGAACACCCACAGCGACGAACCGCCGATCGTATTGCCATAGCGAGTGGTGCCCGCATACACCGGCAAGGCGCCGACTTCGGCATCGACGATACCGGCCTTGGCCACGATCGCATAAGCGCCGGTGGCGTCGATCACCATGGCGCATTCGCCATCGGCAAAGGCCAGGGTCTGGTCGTTGGCGTGGGTCATGATGGCGGGCAGCAGCAGGCCTTGCGCATGCCAGCGCAACACGTCGCGCATGTAGCGGCGATGGATGCCATCGGCAAACAGATAGCGCGCGGCCAGGCCATCGTGTCCGTTGTTGGCGCTGGCGATGGGCGCGCCTTGTGCCGCGTTGGTCTGCTCCAGCATTTTCCATGGCGTGTAGTCCGCCACCGCGGGGCAGGTTTCGCCGTGCGCCTTGAGCGCCTGCAGCGCCTGTCCGAACGCTTCCCAGGTTTGCGGCAATGCGCGTATGCCGGCCGCAGCGAGTTTCTTGCGATTGGCGTACAGCACCAGGGTGGATGCGCTGAACGGTTGCGATAGCAGATGTCCATCCGGCGTGGCGTAGAAGCGGCGGATGCTGTCCAGGTAGTCGGCGTCGTCGGCACGATGGCCGGTGTCCTTCATCAGCGCATCCACCGGATAGATGGCGCCGCTGCGCAGCATGTCGGCAGTGCCGACGTCGTAGATCTCCACCAGAGCGGGTTGCTGGTCGGCGCGATACGCCGCCACCGCCTTGCGCAGGGTCTGTTCGTAACTGCCTTGCGGCAGGCAGCGCACGTGATCTCGGCGGTTGGCTTGATTGAAGCCGGCGCACAGTTCGTCGATGCTTTGCGCATAGAGGCCGCCATGCGCATACCAGAATTCAAACTCCGCCGCGCAGCCGGTCGCCGGTGCCGCGGCCATGCACGCCGACAGCATCCAGGCAAGCCAAAGGCTGGCGGCGCGACGCGTCATGCGGTGTGGTCCTGGCGGCGCAGGAAGAACAGGTTGTCGAACGCCTGCATGTCGATAAACGTGCAGAACTCCGGTGCGCCGAGCGTGATGATGCCGGTGGGCGACACCAGCTCCTGATAAAGCTCGCTGTGAAACGCCAGCGCCTGTTTCACCGATTCCAGGCTCATCGACTTGATGAGGTAGGAATGCGTCATATGGAAGGTATAGCTGTCGTGCCACGGTGTGCGGAATCCCAGATACGTCGCCAGGCGATCGCGCAGATCGCGCAGCTTGCTCGCTTCATCGGCATCGGCAGGCACCAGGCTCATCGCGCCGATCATCAGTTGCTGGTCGGGCTCGGCCAGTTTCATGCGCAGCGGCAGCTCGCAACCGAGATCGAATACGCGCAGCTTGTTGGCCATATGGCGGGTGCATTCGGCCAGCGTCGCGTTGAGCGGCAGCTCCGCCGGCCAGCGCTCGCGCGTGCGGTTGAGATCATTGACGCCTTCGAACACCGTCATGTGATAGCTCTCCGGCGGCAGCATCGCGAGCGCGTCGGCGTGGGGCGCGGCCTTGATCCGGTCGCGCACCGCGGTCAGCGCGTCGGACAGCGGCGTGAACAGCGGCACGTGGCAGATAAGCGTATTGCCGGCGTAACGCAGCACGTTGCCATGCGCGTCGAACTTCTGGTCGAGGTGGGTGAGCGGCTGGTGGTATTTGCTGAGCATGGATGGCGGATGTCCAGATGGATGCGGCGAACGGCTACGCCTTACAGCGCGTGCGGCGTGTATTTCACACCCAGCCAATAGGTACGCCCGATCGAGAACGTGTCCTTCAACAGATCATGCGCCGGTCCGGTGACGCTGGTCACCGGCGAGCGGGTGAGGTTGGCGATCTCGAAGAACGTCTGAACGTCGCTGCCGAAGTCCTGATGCACGCGCAGGTCGATCTCCTTGCGTGCCTTCCAGTACACATCCTGGCTGGAACGCGCGCTATCGACCAGGCGCAGGGCACGCGAGGTCCAGTGATAGCCGAGGTCCACGCCGAAACCGCCGTGGTTGTAGAACACGCTGAAGTTGCGAATCTGTCCGGGTTGGTTGACCAGGCCATCGATGATGCGCGTCGCGCCGGACGCGGTGATGGCATCCAGGCGGCCGCGCAGGAAGGTGACGTTGCCGTTGTAGCCCACGCCGCTCAGCCAGGGCGAAAGCCAGCTCAAGCTGCCCTGCACGAAGTTGAGTTCAACGCCATTGAGCTGCGAGCGCGATGCATTCATCGGCTGCGAAATGGCCGCGATGCGATTGGCGCCATCGAAGAACACGCTGCCAATGCTGTTCAACGTATAGATCTCGTTGGCGATCCGCTTATGGAACGCCGCGGCCGACAGCAGGCTGTCATAAGGGAGATACCATTCCGCCGAGGTGTCGAAGTTGGTCGACAGGCGCGGCTTGATGTCCGGATTGCCGCGCGTGACGCCGACGCTGCCGTCGGTGTTCTGGCTGTAGGTGGTGTTGGGCGCGTAGTCGTCGTAGGTCGGGCGGCCGATGGTCTTGCTGGCAGCTGCTTTCAGGCGCACGGCGTCGGTGGCGTTGTAGACCAGTGAGACGGCGGGCAGGGTGAAGTCGTAGCTTGAACGGCTGGTCTGCGGCTGCCACTGCGTCACGCCGCCTGCCACCTGTCGCACGTTGCCGGTGGTGGATAGCCACGTATCGTCCTGGCGCAGGCCGAGCAAGACGCTCAGGCGATCGGTCTTGTAGCTGCCCATCAGGTAGGCGGCAGCGGTGTCCTCTGCATGCGAGTAATTGCTCTGCATGCTGTTGTTGTAGTTGCTGCCGTAGGCCGTTGCATGCGTGCTTGCGGCAAGCTGCGCCGACGCCTGGTTCGGGTCGATATACAGGAACGGCACATTGGTGCCTGGCATCAACACACTGGATACTGTGCCGGCACCAGCCAGCGTATCGCCCGCCGAGGTGGGCACGAACTGCTGATAGAACTCGTTGTAGCGATGATGCAGGCGACGGCCGTCGATGCCGGCGGCGTAGCCGAAGCCGCGCGCATCGGCGTCCATGTTCTGGCGGAAATCCAGTTTCAGGTCGCCCACGCTGTCGTCGATGCGGATGTTGTCGTTGCGCCAGTACACCGCGTTGAAATGATTCAGGTTGGTGAAGTTGCCTGGGTTGGCGAGGTTGAAGGCGGGCTGGAATCCCGACGTGTCGTAGCTCATCCCCAGGCCGGGCGTGCCGCTGATCGCCACGCCATTGGCGCCGTTGTACTTGAATGCGCCATAGGCGTATTTGTTCAATGCCGCGGGATTCCAGTCGCTGGCATCGGAATAGGCGGCGCGTGCCGAGAACACCTTGTCATCGCCGATGTGCCAGTCGAAACCGCTCTGCGCAAATTTATCTTCGCGCTTGATCATCGCCTGTGCGCGGCCGATCTCCGATTCGCCCAACGCGAATCGGCCGGAGGTGGCGGTCTGGTCCAGCACCGGGTTGGCGCCGGTGGAGCGGCTGCCGTCGAGAATGATTTCGTTGCGTTGGGAACGCACGGTTTCGTCATTGACGCCGAAGGACAGGAAGCCATACATGTTCGGCGCGAACTTCGCTTCCAGCTTGCCGTCCAGGCCCTTGCGCTGCATGTTTTCCGGAAAGCGCCAGTATTTGTCCTGCTGTGGCACGGCGATGCCGTTGCCGAACCGGGGGCCGCCGGTGCCCGGGTTGTTCGCGTTGCTGCCGTTGGCGTTGTAGAAGTTGTAGAAAATGTTGTCGCTGGTCATGTGACCGAGCGAATACAGGTTGCGATCTTCGTAGTTGGCCGCGAGCACGACACCGATGGTGTGATTCGGGCCAAAGGTGGCGCTGAGCACGGCATCGCCTTTGCGCGCCAGGCCTTCGTTCGCCGACAACGCGTGGCCGGTGCCGGTCTGGTGGCCGAGCGCCGCGGTGACGCTTGCGTAGGTATGTCCCTGATTATCGAAGGCGCTGCGCGTGACGATGTTGATCGAACCGCCGACGGCGTTCGGATCCTGGTCCGGCTGCCAGGTCTTGTACACATCCACTTCCTGCACCAGCGACGCCGGCAGCAGGTCGGTGCGTATGCCGCGGCTGACGCGATCGGTGGTCGCCATCGGCGCGCCATCGAGGGTGATGCTGTTGTAGCTGGCGTCCAGACCGCGAATGGCGATCTGTTGCGCCTCGTCGCGGCCATTGACGTTGTCGGCATTGAAGCTGGTGGACACGCCGACCACGCGCTGCACCGCCTGCGGCACATTCAAGCTCGGCAGCGCCTGGATCTGTTCGGTGGTGGTGACGTCCATGACGCGGTCCTGCGTCTGCTTGGCGGCGATGGCGATGCCGGTGCGCGCCACCTGGCCGTTGACCTGCACGTTGGCGAGCGTCTTGGCGTTGGGCTTTTCGAGCGGCGTGCCGGTTTCATCGGCATGGCTGATTGGCGGTAGCGCAGCCAGGATGGCCAGCGCCAGGACGGATAGCCGGCGGCCGCGCTGTCGTTCGGTGTGCTTGAGCATGTGCTTCCCCAGGTTCGGATGGCTTGGCCTGACGATCGGTGTCGTCGGCGCTGACCCCGGAAACAATATCACTCATCATGTGTCATATTGTTGACAGCGATGCCGTCGAAGCAAAAGTCCCTTGTTGGCTGGCTTTTGTCCCTGATAGGACATTGAAAAATAGCGATGAAGTGGGCTACGGCGTATGCGTTGCGTGCCGCAAATTGTCTCGATTGGCTCATTTCCAATGCCACTGGCCTGGAAATAATTAACATTGAGAGTAATATTTGCCGGCGCCATTCCGCGCGTCTTCCGAGCTAGCACGCATGGCGTTTCGCCTTTCCGATCGTTGGGTATGGGATTTCTGGTTTGCGCAGGAGGGCGGGCGCACGCATCTGTTCTTTCTGCAGGCGCCAAAGTCGTTGGGCGATCCCAACCAGCGTCATTGGCACGTCTCGATCGGACACGCCGTATCCGAAGACCTGGTCAACTGGACCGAAGTGGATGAGGCGTTGCGCCCGGCGGCATCGCCCGCGTGGGACGACTACACCACCTGGACCGGCATGGTGGTCCAGGCGCCGCAAGGACACTGGCTGATGTTCTACACCGGCACCAGCCGCGAAGAGGAAGGATTGATCCAGCGCATCGGCCTGGCTTCGTCACCGGATATGTATCGCTGGGAACGCGTTTCGGACCATCCCGTTCTGCAATTGCCGGACAACACGCTGTACGAGACGCTCGACAAGGGCGTGTGGTACGAACAGGCCTGCCGCGATCCGTGGGTATTTCCCGATCCCGATGGCCGCTGCTGGCACATGGTATTCACCGCGCGCGAACCGAACGGCCCAAGCATCGGTCGCGGCGTGATCGGTCACGCCACGTCCGATGATCTCCATCAATGGACTTTGCAACCGCCGCTGTTCCGTTCACGCGTGTTCGCGCATCTGGAAGTGCCGCAGATTTTCCAATGGCAAGGCCGCTGGTATTGCCTGTTCTGCACGGCCGCAAACTTGATCGACGGCGACTACGCCAGCGCCGCGATGTCGCAACCCATGACCGGCACGCATTACCTGATGGCCGATCATCCGCTGGGCGAATGGCGTCTTGTGAACGGCGATTTTCTGGTCGGCGATCCGCAGGGAAGGCTTTATGCAGGGCGCATAGTGCCTGCGCGCGATGGTTCGCTTTGCTTCATGGCGTTTCTCAAGAACGACGAGCACGGCAAGTTCGTGGGCGAGCTATCCGATCCGTTGCCGGTGAGCGTGCGCGAGGATGGGTCGCTGCATGTCGATGCGTCGTTCTATGGGATTGCTGATCGGCACGACGGTTGCCGCGCAGACATGGATGAATGTCAGGAATGCAACTGACTGGCTCTATAAGGCATTCGCCCCTTTGTTGATCGATGCGATCTATTTCGATGCCGTCGCAAGGCATGTTGTCATTTTGGTCATTGTTGCGATCTTGATGACAAATTCGTTACTCGGGCACAAATCAAGAGCCTTTGCCGATTTTGGGTATAACTTGCCAAATTTGGCTAGTTCTTTTCTGGCCGGAATACTTCCGTTTCCATATGGAATCGTTTTCTAATAGGTGTGCATAGGGACAAGTTTGTCCTCATAGGGACAAGTTTTGTCTTCAAGGCCGCGGAACGTTCGTGTACGGATCACGAACCAATGCACAGGGGGCCAAAGCAACATGGGAAACAAGCATGCCGATCGACCTTGACGTCCACCGTCCGATGTCCAACCCCGCGTGCCGCGCTCGCACGGATGCGCCCTCAGGCTTGAGCGCAAGCGCAACGCGCTAGAGCAATTCCTATTTTCGTAGAACCGACCAGTCGGCGAGCCATCGCCGGTGATAGCTGGCTGCGTCTTTGTTTTTGACACGTCTGGCGCCTTTGCAGGCAAAGGACCTGACGCGTATCGCTCGCGACGATGGGAATCGCCGCAGCCTTTAATGAGTCAACAGGGGAAAAACCGATGAACCGTATCTTTCGCGTTATCTGGTCCAAGGCGCTGGGCACCTGGGTGGTCGCTTCGGAATTGACCACGCGCCAGGGCAAGGGTGGCGGCCAGGGCAAGCCGCGCAACGTGCCGGATGCGGAAGAACGACTTGATGTGGACAGCCATGGCCCCAGGGCTTTGCGGCTTGGCGTGCTGACCGCGTTGCTTGCCATGTATGCGCCGGTGCACGCGCAGTCGACCACTTTGTATTGGGACGTCAACGGCACCGCGACCGGCACCGGCGGTACCGGCACGTGGGACTTGAGCACGCCTTACTGGAATTCCGCGAGCGACGGTGTCACCGGTCCGATGGTGGCGTGGAACAACGCCAGCCTCAATACGGCCTACTTTGGCGGTACGGCGGGCACCGTGACGCTGGGTACGCCGATCACGGCGAATGCGCTTACCTTCAACACGACCGGCTACACGCTCAGCGGCGGCACGCTCACGCTCGCCGGCACGACGCCGACCATCACGGTGAACTCGGGTACCGACACCATCAGTTCGGTCATTGCCGGTACGGCGGGCCTGACCAAGAGCGGGGCAGGGACCTTGTCTCTTTCGGGCGCCAATACGTTTTCAGGGGGCATCACCGTCAACACGGGCACATTGAACGTCAGCGACGATGCGGCGCTCGGCAACAGCGCCAACGGCATCACACTGGCCAACGGTACGGTGTTGAACGGCGGCACCGCATTCAACGCGAGCCGCGTCATCACCGTGACGAGCGGGATGGCGTCCATTGGAAATGGCGCGCTGTCTGCACTGATTACCGGCGCAGGTGGCGTGAACGCTACCGGCACGCTCAGCAATAACGCCAACAATTACACCGGCCAGACACGCAGCGTGGGCCTCACCTTCGGCACCATCGCCGATCTGGGCGTGGCGAGCGCGCTCGGCGCGCCAACGACGACGGCGCTGGGCACGGTCTATATCGTCACCTCCACCAATACCGGCAACGCCTCCGCGTACTACATCGGCACGGGTAGCCAGTCCAACCGCAACTGGGAGCTCGACGCCTCATCCAACGGCCAAACGTATCTGCGAAACAATGGCAGCGGCACGTTGATCCTGACTGGCAACATCAATGCGGGCGGCAGCAACGGCGGCCAGAATTTCATCGCACAGACGGGCGACATCAACCTGCAGGGGGTGATCAGCAGCTCGGTCAGCACCAAGCAGTTCGTCTACGCCGGTGGCGCCGGGCAGACTATTACGCTGGGCGGCGCCAACACGTACGGCGGCAGTAACGTCATCAGCGCGGTCACCGTGAAGGCCAGCGTGCTGGCCAACAGCGGCAGCAACAGTTCGTTCGGTACCGGCACGGCGAGCAAAGTCATCGCCATCACCAGCGGTGGTGCGCTGAGCTACACGGGTGGGGCGGCCAGCAGCAACTTTACCTTCAACCTGACCGGTGCCGGCACGATCAGCAATGACGGCACCGGTGCCTTGTCGCTCACGGGCGCCACGAGTTTCGCCGCGACCGGCACGAACACGCTCACGCTGGGCGGCAGCTACACGGGAACCAACACCTTGTCCGGTGTCGTTTCGAGCAATGGCAGCGTGGTGATGAACGGTGCTGGCACGTGGGTACTCGGCGGCGCCAACACCTATACCGGCACGACCACCGTGCAAGGCGGCACGCTCACGGCCGGCAGCACGCAGGCATTCGGTTCGTCGACGGGCCTGGTGGTCAATGGCGGCACGCTGGATCTGAACAGCCTGGCGATCACGGCACCTTCGCTGGCCGGCACCGGGGGTAGCGTCAATCTTGGCAGTGGTTCGCTTACGCTCAATGCCACCTCCGGCAGTACCACCTACGCTGGCAGCATCACGGGCAGCGGCAATGTCACCAAGCTCGGCGCCAGTTCGCTGACCCTGTCCGGCGCCAACAGTTATACCGGCACCACCACGGTGGGCGGCGGCACGCTGACGTTGGGTTTCACCGCGGCAGGCGCGCCTGCCAGCAACATCATCAATAGCGCGTCCACACTCGTCATGAGTGGCGGCACGCTCGCGATGAACGGCAAGGCCGGTACGGGCAACAGCCAGAGCTTCAATGGCCTCAACATTACGGCGGGCAGCAACAAGATCGCCGCTACGGCCGGGGCGGGCGGTACGCTCACGCTCAGTCTCGGCGCCATCAATCAGACCGGCGGCGTGGCCGATTTCGATTACAACAGCGGCGCCACCATTACCACCAGCAATGCCGATGGCGCGCTCGGCGGCTGGGCCACGGTCAACGGCACCGACTACGCGCAAGTTTCGGGCGGGGTGATCACCGCGCTGACCAGCTACGCCAACAAGGACGATGCGAGTACCTGGGCCAATGGCGACATCGTCAGCGACGCCGGTGGCGCCGCCAACACGCCTTACTTCAACACCGTTACCGGCACTGTCGCGCTCGGCGGCCTGAAGTACACCGCGGCGGCCAATTCCACCGTGACTGTCGGCAGCGGCAACACGCTGGGTGTCGGCGGCAACATCCTGGTGACGCCGACCGTCGGCGCCACCTTCCAGACCATCCAGGGCGGATCGCTGACCGGCGGCGCCAATGGCGGTCCGCTCGGCGTGCTGCAGAACAGTGCCGGCACATTCACCATCGCATCGACCATCGTCGACAACGGTGCGCCGACCAGTTTTACGGTAGGCGGTACAGGCACGGGTCCTGTTGTATTGACCGGCGCGAATACCTACACGGGCGCGACGACGGTGAGCGGCGGCATGCTGGCCTTCAACAGCGTTGCCAATGGCGGCTCGGCAAGCGCGATCGGCGCCGCCTCCAATGCGTCTTCCAATCTGGTGCTGGAAAGCGGCACCTTGCGTTACACCGGCGCTACCGCCAGCACCGATCGCGGTTTCACGCTTGAGAACGGCGGCCCCTCGCGCACCATTCAAGTCGATGGCTCATCGAATCTCACCTTCACCGGGCAGGTGACCAGCCCGGACAGCAGCGGCTTGAACGTCACCGGCACTGGCACGCTGACGCTGGCCAATGGCGCCAACGATTTTGTCGGTCCGATCACCGTCAACGGCGGCACGCTGGCGGCCACCACGCTCAGCAATGGCGGACAGGCGAGCAGCATCGGCGCCGCCAGCAATGCGTCGTCCAATCTCGTCTTGCAGAATGGTGGCGCGCTGGCCTATACGGGCGGCAACGCGTCGACGGACCGCGGTTTTACGCTCGGCAACGGCACCGCCGGCAACATCGGCAAGGTCAACGTATCGCAGGCAGGTACCACGCTGACCGATAGCGGCACCGTGGTTGGAAACGGCGCCCTGGTCGCAGGCGGCCCCGGCACGCTGGTGCTGAGCGGTACCAATACTTATACCGGCGGCACCACCGTCAATGGCGGCACCTTGCGCGCGGGTTCCAGCCAAGCGTTCGGTGGCGCCGCCAACGGTACGGGCGCGGGCGCCATGACCGTGGCTTCCGGCGCCACCTTGGATCTTGCCGGCAACAACGTGTGGGTGGGCGGCTTGAATGGCGCAGGCAATGTGACGCTGGGCGCGGGCACGCTGCAGATCAACAACAACGGCACGTTCACCGGCAGCATTTCGGGCACCGGTGGCGTCACGATCGCTGGCGGTGCGCAGACCTTCAGCGGCTGCGGCAATACCTATACCGGCATCACCACCGTTACGGCCCAGCTCAATGTCTCCTGCCTGTCCAACGGCGGCGTGGCCAGTGATCTGGGCGCGTCCAGCGCTGCGCCGGGCAACCTGGTGCTATCGAACGGGCCGCTCAATTATGTGGGGACCACTACTACGACTGATCGCGGTTTCACTCTGGCCGGAAATAGTGCCGTCGGCGTGGCGAATGCGGCGACCACGCTGACCTTCGGCGGGCAGGTGACAGGAGGCGGCGGACTCTACAAGAACGGCCCCGGCACCCTGGTGCTTACGGGCACGACCAACAATTACACAGGCGGCACCCAGGTCACTCAGGGCACCTTGCAGGCGGGGGCGACCAATGCCTTCGGCACCGCCACGACGGTCAGCACGATGACGCTGCTCAACGTCGCCGGCGCCACGCTGGACTTGAACGGTTTCGATACCACGGTGTGGGGCTTGAATGGCGGTGGCACCACCGGCGGAGAAGTCAAACTCACCAACCTGAGTACCTTGACCCTTCGCAACGGCGGTGGACTGACTTACGCCGGCCTCATCAGCGGTACCGGCAATCTCGTCAAGAACGGTGCGGGCACCCAGACGCTTTCAGGTTGCAGCAACACCTATACCGGCACCACCACCGTCAGCGCGGGCATCCTGTCGGTAAGTTGCCTGAGCAACGGTGGCACTGCCAGTTCGATCGGCGCGGCCAGCAACGTGGCCGGCAACCTGATGATCAATGGCGGCACGCTGCAATACACGGGCACCGGCAGCAGCACCGATCGCCCGTTTACCCTGGGGCCGTCGACCACCAGTGCGCTGGATGCTTCCGGCACGGGCGCGGTGCAGTTCACCAATACCGGTGCGGTGGCGTTCTCCAGCCCCAATACGGCGCAGACGGTCACGCTGACGGGCACCAGTACGAACAACAACAGCCTGGCCGCGCAACTCACCGACAACGGTACCGGGCAGACTTCTTTCAGCAAGACCGGTACCGGCACCTGGATCTTGAACAACGCGGCCAGCAGCTACACCGGCGTCACCACCATCGCGGGCGGTGTGCTGGGCGTCAGCAAGCTGTCCAACGGCGGGCAGGCGAGCAGTATCGGTTCGTCGTCGAATGCCGCCTCCAACCTGATCATCGGCAGCGGTTCGACGCTGCTTTACACCGGTAGCGGCGACACCACCGATCGCCTGTTCACGCTCTCCACCGGCGTCAGCTACATCAATTCGGCGGGCACCGGGGCGGTGGTGTTCAGCAATACCGGCTCGGCGTCGTACACCGGCAGCGGCAACCGCACGCTGGCGCTCGGCGGCACCAATACCGGCCTCAACACGATGGGCGGCACCATCATCGACGGCCCTGGCGGCACCACCACGCTGGCCAAGAACGATCCGGGCACCTGGGTGCTGACCGGCAACAACAGCTATACCGGCAACACCGTCATCAACGACGGTAACCTGATGATCGGCAACGGCGGTACCACCGGCAATGCCGGCGCCGGCAACGTGATCGTGTATGCGCCGACCTCGACGCTGTCGTTCAATCGCAGCAACACGTTCAACTTCACCGGCACGCTGAGCGGACCGGGCACGATTGCGCAGATCGGCACCGGCACGACGGTGCTCACTTCGGCCAGCAACAGCATCGGCAACACCACGGTGAGTGCCGGCACGCTGCAAGTGAATGGCGGACTCACCAGCGGCACCGTTACGGTGGGCGCCGGTACCTTGCAAGTGCAGGCCGGCGGCACGCTGACGGCGCCGACGATCGCGATGAACACCGGTTCCACGCTGACCGTCAACGGCACGGTCGCCGCGGCGGGCAATACGGCGGTGGCCTTCAGCGGCAATACCGGGCCGAGCACCATCAACGTCAACAGCGGTGGCACGCTGATCGGCAACGGCACGCTCGCTGCGGGCGGCGGCAACGTGGTCAATCTGAGCGGCGCGCTCAACACCGGCGGCGGCACGTTGAATCTTGGCACCGGCAACGACACGCTGGTGCTCAACGATGGCGGCACGATTGCCGGCGTGGTCGATGGCGGCACGGGTGGCGAAAGCGGCGCGGGCGACACGCTGCAGGTGAATACCGCCACCAGCCGCACGCTGGATGGCGTCAGCACCACCGGCTTCGAAACGCTGCTCAAGCAAGGCACCGGCACGCTGACGCTCACCAGCACGCAAAGTTATTCCGCCGGCACCACGGTGCAGGCCGGCACGCTGCTGGTGGATGGCAATCAATCGGGCACGGGTGGTCCTGTCGCCGTGCAGAGCGGCGCGACGCTAGGCGGCACGGGCACGATCGCCGGCAACGTAACGGTGGCGAACGGCGGCGCGTTGAATCCCGGTGATACCGGTACCGTTGGCGCGCTCACCGTCAACGGCAATTTGACGTTGAACAGCGGCGCATCGCTCAACTATCAATTCGGCCAGGCCAACACGCCAGGTGGCGCGCTCAACGATCTCACTACCGTCAACGGCAACCTCACGCTGGGTGGCACGCTCAATGTCAGCACCACGTCGGGCGGCAGTTTCGGGCCGGGCGTGTATCGCGTGTTCAACTATTCCGGCACGTTGACCAACAACGGCCTGAGCATCGGCATTGCGCCGGCTGGCACGTATTACATGCAGACCTCGGTGGCCAACCAAGTGAACCTGGTCAACAGCACCGGGCTTACTTTGAATTTCTGGGATGGCACCGCTGGTCCGAAAGACAACGGCGTAATCAACGGCGGCAATGGCACCTGGCAGAACGCCACCGGCAACGACAACTGGGCCGACAGCACCGGCCAGGTGAATGCGCCTTACAGCAACGGCAGCTTTGCCGTGTTCGAAGGCACGGGCGGCACGGTGACGGTCGACAACAGTCTCGGCAATGTCACCACCTCGGGCATGCAGTTTGCCGTGGACGGTTACACCATCACCGGCAACGCCATTGCTTTGACGGGTGCGCCGAACATCATCCGCGTGGGTGATGGCACCGCAGCCGGCGCGGGCATGACGGCCACCATCAATGCGGCACTCACCGGCACGGGCGGCGTGCAGAAAACCGATCTCGGCACGCTGGTGCTCGGCGGCACCAACACCTACACCGGCGGCACGGCGATCAACGGCGGCACGTTGCAGGTATCCAGCGATGCCAACCTCGGCAATGCCAGCGGCGCGCTCACGCTCGACAATGGCACGCTGCGCAACACCGCTGCGTTTACGTCAGCGCGTGCGGTCACGCTCAATACCAACGGCGGCACGTTCGACACGCAAGCCAATCTCACCTTGTCGGGCACGGTCAGCGGTACCGGTGCGCTGAGCAAGACCAGCAGCGGCACGCTGACGTTGAGCGGTGCGAATACCTATAGCGGTGCCACGACGGTGCAAGCGGGCACCTTGCTGGTGGACGGCAATCAGTCCGCTGCGACCGGACTTGCCACGGTGCAGAGCGGCGCGACGCTTGGCGGCAACGGCACGCTCGGTGGCAATGTGGTGGTCGCCAGCGGCGGTGCGTTGAGCCCTGGCGATACCGGTGCCGTAGGCGCACTCACCATCAACGGCAACCTGACGTTGAACAGCGGTGCCGCGCTCAATTATCAATTCGGCCAGGCCAACACACCCGGCGGCGCGCTCAACGATCTGACCACCGTCAACGGCAATCTCACCTTGGGCGGCACGCTCAATGTCAGCACCTCGCCGGGCGGCAGTTTCGGGCCGGGCGTGTATCGCATCTTCAACTACGCGGGCACGTTGACCAACAACGGCCTGGGCATCGGCAGTGCGCCGGCCGGCACGTATTACGTGCAAACCTCGATCGCCAACCAGGTGAACCTGGTCAACAGCACCGGGCTCACGGTCAACTTCTGGGACGGCGCGGCCGGCCCGAAAGACAACGGCACGATCAATGGCGGCAACGGCACCTGGCAGAACGCCTCCGGCAACGACAACTGGGCGGACAGCACCGGCAAGGTGAATGCGCCGTACGCGAACGGCACGTTCGCGGTGTTCGAAGCCACGCCCGGCACGGTGACAGTCGACAACAGTCTCGGCAACGTCGCTACCTCGGGCATGCAGTTCGCGGTGAGCGGATACACCATCACGGGCAACGCGCTGACGTTGAGCGCTGCGTCGAACATCCTTCGCGTGGGTGACGGCACCGCAGCGAGCGCGGGCATGACGGCGACCATCGATGCCGCGCTCGTCGGCACAGGCGGCGTGCAAAAGACCGATCTCGGCACGCTGGTGCTTACCGGTGCCAACACCTACAGCGGCGGCACGACGATCACGGCGGGCACACTGCAACTGGGCAACGGCGGCACCAGCGGTTCGATCGCCGGCAACGTGGTGGATAACAGCGCGCTTGCGTTCAACCGCTCCGACAGCGCGACGTTCGCGGGCATCATCTCCGGTAGCGGCAGCGTGACACAGGCGGGTGCCGGTACCACAACGCTGACCGGCGCCAATATCTATGGTGGCGCGACAAACGTGCAGGCGGGCACCTTGCTGGTGGATGGCAACCAATCCGGTGCAACCGGCGTCACCACCGTGCAGAACGGCGCCACACTTGGCGGCACTGGCACGCTCGGCGGCAACGTAACCGTCGCCAATGGCGGTGCGTTGAATCCGGGCGACACCGGTACGGTGGGCACGCTCGCGGTCAACGGCAACCTGGCGTTGAACAACGGCGCGGTGCTCAACTATCAATTCGGCCAGGCCAACACCCCGGGCGGCCCGCTCAACGACCTGACCAACGTCGGCGGCAATCTCACCTTAGGCGGCACGCTCAACATCAGCGCCACCTCGGGCGGCAGTTTTGGGCCGGGCGTGTATCGCATCATCAGTTACAGCGGCGCGCTGACCAATAATGGATTGAGCATCGGCAGCGCACCGGCTGGCACGTATTACGTGCAAACCTCGATTGCCAATCAGGTAAACCTGGTCAACAGCACCGGCCTCACGCTGAACTTCTGGGATGGTCCAGGCCATTCGAACGATGGCGCGATCCAGGGCGGCAGCGGCGTGTGGCAAAACGCGTCCGGCAACGACAATTGGGCCAATCAGACCGGCACGATCAATGCGCCGTATACGGATGCCGCATTCGCCATCTTCGGTGGCACGGCGGGCACCGTCACCGTGGACAACAGCCTCGGCGCGGTGCATTCGTCCGGCATGCAGTTCTCGGTGGGCGGCTACACCCTCGCCGGCAATGCGATCACCCTGGCGGGTGCGCCGAACATCATCCGCGTGGGCGATGGCACGGCCGCAGGCGCGGGCATGACCGCCACCATCAATGCTGTGCTCGCTGGCACGGGCGGTGTGCAGAAATCTGATCTCGGCACGCTGGTACTCAATGGGGCGAACACCTATACCGGCGGCACGGCGGTCGATGGCGGCGTCTTGCAGGTATCGAGCGACGGCAATCTTGGCAATGCGACCGGTGGTTTGTCGTTCGATGGCGGCACGCTGCGCAACACGGCGGCGATCACCTCCGCGCGCGTCGTCACACTCAACACCAACGGCGGCACGCTCGACACGCAAGCCGATCTCACCTTGTCTGGCGTGATCGGCGGCGCAGGTGGGCTGACGAAAACCGGCGCCGGCCTGCTGACCATCACAGGCAGCAACACGTATGCGGGCGGCACGTCGATCAAGGGCGGCACGGTGTCCGTGTCCAGCGATGCCAACCTGGGCAATGCCAGCGGCCCGCTCGCGATCAATGGCGGCACGTTGCAGAACACGGCAAGCTTCACCTCTGCACGCGCGACCACGCTCAATGCAGGTGGTGGTACGTTCCAGACCACCGGCAATCTCACGCTGGCGGGTGCGATCGGCGGCGCAGGTGCCCTCACCAAGACCGACGTCGGCGCGTTGCTGCTCACTGCCGACAACACCTATGCCGGTGGCACCACGATTGCAGCCGGCACGCTGCAACTGGGCAACGGTGGCGCGTCGGGTTCGATCACGGGCAATGTCACCGACAACGGAGCGCTGATCTTCGATCGTTCCGACACGTACAGCTTCGCGGGTGTCATCTCCGGCAACGGCAGCGTCACGCAGCAAGGTACCGGGGTCACGGTGCTGAGCGGCGACAACAGCTACGCCGGCAGCACTGCCGTCAATGCCGGTACGCTGATCGTCGATGGCAACCAGTCGGCGGCAACCGCGGTGACCTCTGTCGCCAGCGGCGGCACATTGGGCGGCAACGGCACGATCGGCGGCGACCTGACCATCGCCAACGGCGGTGCGTTGAATCCTGGCGACGTGGGCAATGTGCCCGGCACGCTTACGGTCAACGGCAACCTCGCGCTCGGCAATACCGCCACGCTCAACTACAACTTCGGCCAGGCCAACGTGGTCGGCGGCGCGTACAACGACCTAGCCAAGGTGGCCGGCAATCTCACGCTGGGCGGCACGCTCAACGTCACGACCACAGCCGGCGCGACGTTCGATCCGGGTATCTATCGCATCATCAGCTACGGCGGCACGCTGACCAACAACGGGCTGGCCGTGGGCAGCGTACCGACCTCCAACTTCTACGTGCAGACCTCGATCAACCACGAGGTGAACCTGGTGAACACGGCCGGGTTGCAGGTGAACGTGTGGGATGGCCCGGGCAATCCGAACGACGGCGTTGTGCAGGGCGGCACCGGTGTATGGCAGAACGCCAGTGGCAACACGAACTGGGCCACCATCGACGGTAGCGTCAACGGCACCTATCAGGACGGCGGTTTTGCCATCTTTACCGCCACGCCCGGCACGGTCACGGTGGACAACAGCCTCGGCGCGGTGCGCAGCAGCGGCATGCAGTTCGCCGTCGATGGCTACACGGTCACGGGCGGTTCGATCACGCTGTCCGGCACGCCCAACATCATCCGCGTAGGCGATGGCAGCAGTGACGGCGCGAGCATGACGGCGACGATCGCTTCGGCCTTGACCGGTACGGGCGGCGTGCAGAAAACCGATCTTGGTACGTTGGTGCTTACCGGTGCCAATACCTACAGCGGCGGCACCACGATCACCACTGGCACGCTGCAATTGGGTAACGGCGGCAGCAGCGGTTCGATCAGCGGCGACGTGGTGGACAACGGCGCGCTGATGTTCAACCGTTCCGATAGCGCGACGTTCAGTGGCGCCATCTCGGGTACCGGCAGCGTGGCACAGGTCGGTAGCGGCACCACGGTACTTGCCGGCAGCAACACCTACAGCGGTGGCACGACGATCACCGCCGGCACGCTGCAAGTGGGCGATGGCACGACCAACGGTTCGATCGTCGGCGACGTGGTGGATAACGGCGCGCTGGCGTTCGATCGTTCCGACACGGCGACGTTCGGTGGCGTCATATCGGGTACGGGTAACGTGACGCAGCTAGGCGCCGGCACCACCGTGCTGACTGGCGCCAATACCTACAGCGGCGGCACCACGATCACGGCCGGCACGTTGCAACTGGGCAATGGCGGCACCAGTGGTTCGATCACCGGCAACGTGGCGGACAACGGCACGCTTGCGTTCAACCGTTCCGACAGCGTGACGTTCAGCGGTGTCATCTCCGGCAGCGGTGGCGTTACGCAAGCAGGCAGCGGCACCACGACGCTGACCGGCAACAATGCGTACAGCGGCGTCACGACAGTTCAGGCGGGTACGCTGTTGGTGGATGGCGATCAGTCCGGCGCGACTGGCCTCACGACCGTGCAAAGCGGTGCCGCGCTCGGCGGCAACGGCACGCTGGGTGGTGATGTGACAGTCGCCAGCGGTGGCATGTTGAACCCCGGCGATACCGGAGCGGTGGGCGCGCTTACCATCAACGGCAACCTGATGTTGAACAGCGGGGCGGTGCTCAATTATCAATTCGGCCAGGCGAATACACCCGGTGGCGCGCTCAACGATCTGACCACGGTCAACGGCAACCTTACGCTGGGCGGCACGCTCAACGTCAGCGCGTCGTCGGGCGGCAGTTTCGGGCCGGGCGTGTATCGCATTTTCAACTACGCTGGCACGCTCACCGACAACGGCCTAAGCATCGGCAGCGCACCGGTTGGCACGTATGACGTGCAGACGTCGGTCGCCAACCAGGTGAACCTGGTCAACAGCACCGGGCTTACGCTCAACTTCTGGGATGGTGCAGCCGGCGCGAAAGACAACGGCGTGATCAACGGTGGCAACGGTACGTGGCAGAATGCCTCCGGCAATGACAACTGGGCCGACAGTACCGGCCAGGTGAATGCGCCTTACAGCAACGGTGCTTTCGCGGTGTTCGAAGGAACGCCTGGCACGGTGACGGTCGACAACAGTCTTGGCAATGTCACCACATCGGGTATGCAGTTTGCGGTGGATGGTTACACCCTCACGGGCAATGCCATCACCTTGAACGGTGTGCCAAATATCATCCGCGTGGGCGATGGCACTGCGGCGGGTGCGGGCATGACAGCCACCATCGATGCGGTGCTCACCGGCACGGGCGGTGTGCAGAAAGCCGACCTTGGTACGTTGGTACTCAACGGTGCGAATACCTACACCGGCGGCACGGCGATCAATGGCGGTACGCTGCAAGTGTCCAACGACGCCAACCTTGGTGATGCAGCGGGTGCATTGACGCTCGATGGCGGCGCGCTGCGCAATACGGCCGCGTTTACGTCATCGCGTGCGGTAACACTCAATACGAATGGCGGAACGTTCGACACGCAAGCTGATCTCACCTTGTCCAGCACGATTGACGGCACAGGCTCACTGAGCAAGACCGGCAGCGGCACGCTGACGTTGAGCGGTGCCAATACCTATAGCGGCGCCACCACCGTGCAAGCCGGCACCTTGCTGGTGGACGGCAATCAAGCCGGCGCGACCGGTCTCACCACCGTGCAAAGCGGCGCCACACTCGGCGGCAGCGGCACGCTTGGCGGCAATGTGACCATCGCCAACGGCGGTGTATTGAATCCCGGCGATGCCGGCACTGTCGGCACGCTCGCCATCAACGGCAACCTGACCTTGAACAGCGGCGCGACACTCAACTATCAGTTCGGCCAGGCCAACGTGCAAGGCGGCTCGCTCAACGATCTGACGGTGGTGCACGGCAACCTTGCGCTCGCCGGTACGCTCAACGTCGGCACTTCGCCAGGCGGCAGTTTCGGGCCGGGCGTGTATTGCATCTTCAACTACGATGGTGCGTTGACGGATAACGGTCTTGTCCTTGGCGCCACGCCTGCGGCCAATCTCTACGTGCAGACGTCGATCGCGCATCAGGTGAACCTGGTCGACAGCAATGGTCTTGTGTTGAATTTCTGGGATGGACCGGGCAGTGCAGACAATGGTGTGATCAACGGTGGCAGCGGCAACTGGCGGCTTGCCGACAACGATGCGTGGACCGAATCCAACGGTGCGTTGAATGCGCCGTACGCCAATGGCGCTTTCGCGGTTTTCACCGGCACGCCAGGCACTGTGACGATCGACAACAGCAACGGCCAGGTGCAGGCATCGGGCCTGCAGTTCGAGGTCGATGGTTATCATCTCACTGGCGGTACGCTCGTTCTTGCCGGCAACACGCCGACCATCCGCGTGGGTGATGGCACCGCGGCAGGCGCCAGCATGACGGCAACGATCGATGCCACGCTGGCCGGCGCCGGTACGTTGGTGAAGGACGATCTCGGCACGCTGGTGCTTGGCGGCACCAACACGTACGCCGGTGGCACCACGGTGCAGGCTGGCACCTTGCAGATAGCAAGCGATACAAATCTTGGCAACGCAGCGGGTGCGCTGACGCTGGCTGGCGGCACCTTGCACACCACCGCGAGTTTCCGGAGCGGTCGTGCGGTAAGCCTGATCGGCAACGGTACCTTCCAGACAGATACCGGAACGACGTTGACGCTCGGTAGTGCCGTGAGCGGCGCTGGCAGTCTCGCCAAGACCGGCGCGGGCACGCTGGTGTTCGATGCGCCATCGACGTACAGCGGCGCCACCACCGTCACCGCCGGTACGTTGCAGGCGGCGGTTGCGAATGCCTTCAGCGCTTCGTCGGCGGTTACCGTAGCGGCGAACGGCACGCTGGATCTGGCCGGCTTTGCGCAGAACGTCGCGTCACTTGCCAACGCTGGCACCGTGCATTTCGGCAACGCACCCGGCACGACACTGACGGTGCAGGGCGATTACGTGGGGCAGGGCGGTACGGTGAACTTCAACACCGCGCTGGGTGGCGACAGTTCCGTCACCGACCAACTCATCGTGCACGGCAGCACGTCGGGCAATACCACGGTACACGTCAACAACGTCGGTGGTGCTGGTGCACCGACTACGCAAGGGATCAAGCTGATCGACGTGCAGGGCGCCTCGAACGGCACGTTTGCGCTGGCCGGCAACTACGTGTTCCAGGGACAGCAGGCGGTGGTGGCGGGCGCTTATGCCTATCGCCTGTACCAGGGCGGTACGAGCACGCCGACCGATGGCGACTGGTATCTGCGTTCGGCGCTCATCGATCCTTCCGGCAGCACCGGTGGTGGTAGCGATCCCACGCCGCCGCTCTATCAACCCGGCGTGCCGTTGTATGAGGCCTATGCAGGCGTGTTGCAGCAGATCAACACGCTCGACTCGCTGTATCAGCGCGTCTCCGATCGCACCTGGGCGGGCAACACGCCTGCGACGGACGCCATGACGCCGGGCGATGGTCTGTGGATGCGCGTGCAAGGCGCCGGCCAGACGTACAAGCCGGAGGTCACCACCAGCGGCGCCGACTACGACATCTCCACCTGGAAGACCGAAGCCGGCATGGATGCCAAGCTGGGCGACGCCACCAACGGTGCACTGGTGGCAGGCGCAGCGCTTCAGGCCGGCCGTTACCAGTCGAACGTCACTTCGGTGTATGGCGCGGGGCGCATCAAGACCCATACCTACGGGATCAACGCGACGCTTACCTGGTATGGCAACGGCGGCTTCTACGTCGACGGTCAATGGCGCTGGACGCGTTTCAACAGCGACCTGTACTCCACCTCCGCCGCACAGGTGCTCAAGAACGGGAACAAAGGCAGCGGATACGCCGTCGGCGTGGAAGCAGGTCAACGCTTTCGCCTTGGCGATGCGTGGTCGCTGACGCCACAGGTACAAGTGAATTATGGCCGTGCGGTGTTCAACGACTTCAACGACGTGTACGGCGCCAACGTGTCCGTGCAACAGGGCAGGGACCTGATCGGCCGCGCCGGCCTGGCTCTTGACTATCGCAGCGCCTGGCAAGGTGGGCACGGCTCGGTCGATAGCCACCTGTATGCGATCGCCAATCTGTATCACGACTTCGCAGGTGCCACGCGCGTGGATGTATCGGGCACCGATCTCATCAGCCGCAACGAGCGTCTGTGGGCGGGGCTGGGACTGGGCGGTTCGCTGGATTGGGGCCAAGGGCGCTATTCGGTCTACGGGGAGTTGCAGGGCAGGACTGGCTTGTCGCACTTCGGCGACAGCCACGAAGTAACGGGGACGGTAGGGGTTCGCGTGCACTGGTAGCCTTGCACGCAAGGCGAAGTGTTGCGTCGAGCTGTTCCCGTTTTCCTCCGCCGGCCGGTGGCTTCGCGACGCCGTATGGTTTTCGTCCGGGGAGAGGACGAACCACGGTAAGATGCGAATTCAACGGCCCGGCTGCTTTTCACTTCCGTTTCACAGCCAAGCCCGGATCGTTGTACGAATTTTTACGCGCGTCATGGATCCACTGGGGAGTTGGATACGATGCACGAACGGGCAAGGTCGCTGGCAAAAGCAGGCTGGAAGCACGTGGCCATCGTCGCGGCTTATGCCGTTGGCTTGTGGCTGTTTCGCCAGGTCATCATTCCGCATTATGTGCTGCTTACGGGTGTGCGCGTTGCCGCACTGGCCCTGGTGCCTTATCGCTATTGGCCGGCGTTGATCATCGGCGAAGAATTCGCACTGGTGCCGATGACGATCATCTGCTGGACCCAGCTGGGCGCGGTATGGTCCCTGCTGAATCTGCTGCCTGCCACGGCCCTGATGGCGCCGGTGGTCTGTGCCGCGCGTCAGCGTGGACAGATGATCGGGAAGGCGGGGCAGGTGAACGTCATCGTGCTGCTGATCTGCGCCCTCGCGATCGCGGCGGTGTGCACGGCGTACAACCTGTTGATGGCGTCTTCCGCCACCGTTCCGGCGAACGCACCGAAGCTGCACTACGACCAGCTCGCTGGCCAGTGGCTGCTGGGTAATTTCTTAGGCATCTTGACCCTGGTGCCGACGGTGCTCGCGTGCCACGAAGGTATGGTGCGCCATGGCTGGAAACGATGGATGTCGCAGGCCGTCGAAAGCCGCCTGGTGTTCGAAAGCGCGTGCCTGATCGTGCCCATGCTGGCGCTGCTGTTGTGGATCGGGTTTACCTTCCCGCATGTGCGCAGCGTGGCGCAGGTGTGCTTGTTCCTGCCGGTGGTGTGGCTGGCCCTCCGCCATGGCTGGGCAGGTGCGGCGTTCGGCGGCACCATGGCGAGCCTGGCAGTGGTCGTATTGATGCCCGAGCGCTTCGACCAGGGCACGATGCAGGCGGAGGTCATCGTCGCCTTCGCCATCAGCACGATGCTGCTTGCCGGCGCGCGCGTGGCCATGCTCAGTGCGCGCGCAGAAAAGGAGCGCGCCGATATGCGGCTCGCGTTGGAACTGGCGCGCAGCAACTTCCATATCGGCGAGATGCAGATGCGCTCGACCGCGCAAGCCCTGGAACAGATCCGGGAGACCGTCCGCGGGGGCTACACGCTGATGATCGACCGTCTTAGGCATTTGCAGCCGGCCATGGATGATGGCGGCTATATGCGTGTGGCCGCCGCGGCACAGGAGCAGCTGTTCGGATTGGCGGACAGCCTGTATCCGCAATCGTGGCGCGAGCGTGGGCTTCCTGCCGCGTTACGAGAGGGCGCCGTAGCCAGGTTGCTCGACGAGTCCGGCATGCGTTACGTCTGCGATCTGCGGGGACCGGTCAGCCAGTTGTCTTCCAGCCTGCACCTGGCCATCTATCGGACCGTGTGCGAGGGCATTGTTGAGGGATGCAGCAACAAGGATGTCAGCACCGTTCGCGTGCGTGTGCGCGCAGGTATGCGGGCAGGGCGCCTGGGTGCGCTTGTCCAGCTGAGCTTCGATCGTCACCCGGCGGATCTGGCCTACGTGAAGTGGGAAAACTTGATGCCACGCCTGCTGCGCTCAGGCAGCGGCCTGGGCATGAAGGCCCTGGGCAACCGTGCCGCCAGTTTCGAAGGCATCGTGCGTCGCCGGGAACGAGCCCATGGTCGAAGCATCACCTGCCTCATGCTCGATCCCTAGCACGAAAGAGCCCGGCATTTGCCGGGCTCTTTGTTTGAAGCAGGTATTACGTTTTCATGCACCGTGCGTACTGCACGTGACCACGTCGCAGGTCTGCATGACATTGGTTTGCGTGCTGGGCTTCGTCGCCGGCGTGGCGGCGGATGTGGCCTGCAACGCGGTGGTTCCATCAGTCAGCGGCGTTGCGCTGATCACCGTCGCGCCATCGTTATAGACAATGGCACTGGCCGCAACTGGCGATGCGGCGATAGCGGCCGCCGCTTGCTGCGGCGTGCTCACGAACTGCGGATTGCCAATCGGCAGCACGATGAACTGGCCACCCGACGTCCCGACGGCGCCAAGCACGTTGCCACCTGCATCGTTGATCTGAACATAGGTGATGCCACCCACGACGAAGGTGTAAGCGTGGTAATGCGCATTGAGGCTGACATCAACAGCATTGGGCCAGGCCTGGCCAAGACCCTGCACAGGAGCGCCGGCGCTCGCCGCGCCAGACAGACCCAATGCAAACAAGGCGGCGAACAACGTGCGACGAGCAACGAGCTTTGACATACAAGATCCCCTTCTTGGGTAAACGGTGCACCCTGCACCGGTGGAAGCGAAATCTAGCATTCCAGTTCACGATCTCAGTGTGTAGGACGATGGGGATGGGGCGATGATTCAGGCGAATGTGATGATTGCGTGAAAATGGCCGTGGGCGCGTCAGGGTGGGCGCGATTTCCTTGCGATTCGCTTCAAGTGCAAATGCACCTTTGAATGGTGGCGACACCTATGTGGTGAAGGCCACCATCTCGGACCTCAAGTCGGGACAGGTCTTGGCGGAACCCAAACTCATCACGCACGCGAATACCCCCGCAAGATCAATCACCGTGCCAGTCTCTGCCATCACATGGGCTGTCTCACCTTCTCCAGATCATTGATCTCCAATTCGACATTGCGACGAATTACGGATGTTTTGTCTTTTGGCCGTCGGGCTGGTGCATTTGAAAAATATCGAACGCATCAAGGTAGGGATTTTTCTTGTACATCCGTTTGGAGTGGAAAAGAGGGTCGTGGCACTTGACGTGATTTGTCACGAAAGGTCACGATGAGTCCTCGCGTGATATTGCGAAGTGCAAGCCAGTGAGTAACGCTCAAAGGAAGAGACGGATGCTGCTGAAACAGGGGAGTGCCATGTGCATTGAGATGTGTGCCCGCGATGTCATCACCGCCATTGGGCGGCCACTCTTGTGATCAAGCGAGGCTTGGCTGCACCGCAGCCAAGCCATGACGTCACTGGATCCTCTTTTCCACTCCCGGTCGGCGTCAGATCCATCCACACAGATCGAATTGAGCGGCGACATCGCCGTTCATCACGGCCCCTTGCGGCCATTACATGGAGAAGAAGTATGTCGATCAGTGAAAAATTGCACGCGCAGTTGCAAAAGCACGGTTACGACTCGTCCACCGAGGCAACCGAACTGACGCGTGAGCAAATTGATGGCATCGCTGTCAGCGGTGCGGACTGGTTTGAACAGTTCCACCAGGACAGCAGCGGCCCAGGCCAGGGTGGTTTCTGGAAAGAAATCATGCACAAGGGTCCTCTCTGATATCTAGGTCGTAGCCATCAAAGTTGGCGCGCAAATCTTTTTTTGCGCGCCAACCTCATTCGAGGGGAGGGATCCGTTGAACGACATGATCGAAACGGTTGATCACATCGAAGCTGTGATCAAGGTTGCTGAGCGCTGCAACATCAATTGTTCTTACTGCTACGTCTTCAACAAGGGTGATGAGTCGTTCAAGGACCGTCCCGTGAAGATTTCGCAGCGGGTCATGAGCGAAACCGCTGCCTATCTGGCCCAGGGGGCACAGGATTTGAAGGCGAGCGCGGCCACGATCATCTTCCATGGCGGCGAGCCGTTGATGATGGGGAAGCGCAACTTCGATACGTTCGCCAGAACGTTGTTGACGGAGTTGTCAGACGTCCCCAACGTTCGGCTAGGTATCCAGACCAATGCGATGTTGTTGGACGATGAGTGGGTGGACATCTTTGCGCGCCATCGCATGAGTGCCGGCGTGTCGTTGGATGGTCCCGAAGACATCAACGATTTGGAGCGGAAGGATCTTCGTGGCCGGGGCACCTATCAGCGAACGGTCGATGGCCTTCGCTTGCTGCAAAAGCGTGCCAAAGAGGGTGACCTGCCCTGGCCGGGTGTCATCTCCGTGATTCATCCCAAAGCGAACGGTCGAACTTGCTACCGGCACTTTGTGGATGATCTGGGCGTGCGAGGGATGACGTTTCACCTGCCTATGGACACGCACGACAGTTTCCGCGGGCAGGACCCCATGGTCTACGCCCAATTCTTGTGTGACGTCTTTGACGAGTGGGTGAAGGACAACACCAAAGACATCTACGTGCGGATGTTCAGTCAGCTGCTGTCCTTCTTTTCCGGAAAGGCAGCGCCCGACGACAAAAAGCCGCATCATGTCCGCTTGCAGCACCTCACCATCGAGAGCGATGGCAGTGTGGGGATTGATGAACTCAAACCGACACGGCTGGACACGGGGCGATTCAACGTTGGGTCATCGACCCTACGCGAGTTTGCCAACTCACCCGCCTCGGCACTCCTGCGCCAACTGCACATCCGCCTGGCCGAACCCTGTCTTCCCTGCGTGTGGCGAAACTATTGTCGGGGTGGCTTGCAGCATGGCGTGCAGGTCAACCGATGGAGCGATGCACGCGGTTTCGACAATGCGTCCGTGCTTTGCGATGGCTTGATGAAAATCTACTCGCACATCGCGCATCATGCGCTGGCGGCGGGGCTGCCGGAGGAGCGCATCGTGACGGCCCTTGAACACATCCCTTCCGATTTCTCCCCTTCAAAGGGACTGGATCGAGATGCTTTCCTTGCGGTTTGACGGACGAACCTCCCATGCATGGAAGCGGATAGCCTGGCTTGTCATGCTGGCCATGACGCTGGCGGCGGCCGCCACGCATGCCACTTCGATGAGCGTGGTGGTCTCGGGTGATCGCTACACCCTCGTCAAGCTGTCCAGCGATGGGCGGTTCGTCACCTTTGTGGATCGAACCGGCGATCACCCTGTGCTGCGTCGGCAACGAGTCGGAGAGGACCAGGCGCAAGACGTGATGGCTTGGCCTGCCGGGGCGATGAACTATCAGGTTGCGCGTGATGGCTCTTCCTTTCTGCTGTTCGGGCACGGAAAGGGTGGAGCGCCTTCGCTGTCCTATGTGTCCGTCACTGATCCCGAGCCACATCCTGTTGAGGTTCAAGGGAACATTGCGGGGTTCGGTAATGCTTCTCTGGACGATTTCGTGGTGCTGACGCAGGACAATTCTGCGCACCTCCACGTGCTGCACATCGCCTTCGGTTCGGGAAAGGTGATCCAAACCGATGATCTCGGCGACGTCAGTGATGTGGCTTTCGACGGCAATGGTCGGGTGAGAGCCGTTCGCTCGGAACAAGGGGTGTGGGGAACGATGGGTCATGTCCCACGACAAGGTCAACCCGCGCCGGCATCGGCGTCGATGGTCAGTGCCTCCAACGACGGCAAAGACCTGTGGTTCACGGATGTGGATGCTAAGGGAGTCAAAGTCCTGCGTCGGCTCAACATCGAGACCCAGCAATGGTCGCTGGCGAGCAATGCCAAGGACACTGACGTCTCGTGGATCACAGCCAACCCAAAGACGGGCGGGGTCGATGGCTACGCCAAAGCCGAGGCCGAACCCCAATGGGTGACGATGCCGGACATCGCAGCCGATGTGAAACATCTGACCGCCATGTTGCATGGCGCCCCTTATGTGGTGTCACGGTCGGCCGACGATCGCATTTGGCTCTTCGCATTGATGTCCAGCCGAATACCGGTGGGCTACTACACCTATGACCGTTCGAGCGGCCGCGTGGCCCACCTGTTTTGGGCACGGGAATTCTTTTCCGACGAACCCATGCTCCCTTCGGTGGCACGATGGATCCGAAGCGCCGATGGCACCTCCATTCAAGTGCTGGTGTCGCCACCGTCGCCGCAAACCTGCCACACCCCTCAATGTCCCTTCGTGGTGAAGCTCCACGGAGGTCCTCACCATCGCGACGATCTGACCTTTGATCCGGAAACCTACTGGCTTCAATCGTTGGGCTACTGGGTGGTCCGAGTGAATTTCCGGGGATCCACCGGCTTCGGCGACGCATTTGCGCATGCCAGCAATCGCGAGTGGGGCCGCAAAGTGATTGGCGACGTCGCGAGTGCAGTGGACTGGTTTGTCCGATCCTTTCCGGCCGACAAAACCAAAGGCGCCGCCATGGGCGGCAGCTTTGGCGGATTTGCTTCCATTGCACTGGCTACGAGCCATCCCGATGCCGTGCGGTGCGTTGCTTCGTTGAACGGTGGTGGCGATCTGGAAGCCTTCGCCACCCTGCTTCCCCAACGGCAGCCGCCGATGGCGAGTGACATTCACGAAGAGGTTGGCGATGTGCAACGCGCCAGTGATCTTCGCGACATCCGTCAGCAGTCACCCGCCACCCACATTGCCGCCGCCAAAGCGCGCTTCCTCGTCGAATACGGTGAACAGGACACCACATCCGTGAGCGAGGAATCATCGCGATTTGCGCAAGCGCTGAGGCAACAAGGCAAGCCCGTCCTGGAAGTGATCTATCACAACGAGGGCCATGAGCTCACCGATCTAGACAACCGCCGCTATCACTTCCAACTGCTCAGTGATTTCCTGAGCTCGTGCTTTGAGGGAACCCCTTTGTCGGCCGACGAAGGACGGCCTGGCGGTGTCTCTCTGAACAACACATCGGTTCCTGACACACATCCGGGTTCGCCATAATGGATCACATCGCCTTCTTTTCGCGTGGGGTCATGGCGCGATCGCGTCGGGTCCGCAAGATGGTCACTGCGGCCGTCCTGTGCGCTTTCTGGTTGGGGCTGCATGCGGCTCATGCGAGCGAGATCGCTTCGCAAAGGAATGTCACGCTCAGCCCTGATGGTGGCCTGATTGCTTATGTGGAGTCGGAGCAGGGCATGGCCTACATCTGGGTGGCGCACGCACGCAATCCGGCCAACCGCAAAGCCCTGACCATTTGGAACAGCACCTTTGTTTCTTACACTTGGTCCGCTGATTCTTCGCGACTTATCTTTCAGCGCCGCGACGGTAACGGTCACTACGCCTTGGGTGTTTTCCCCGTCGATCAGAAGGGAGAGCCGGCCTGGTATCAAGGGGGCGCCAACGCCGCCTTGCGTCGCTATGTGTTGACCGGCGACGGTTCATTGGCTGCCTTGGAAGTGGATGGCGCGGGGGCGCATGTCAGAACCTTCTCTTCCGGAGAGGCCGCCGGGCGAGACGAGTTGACGATCCCCGCCGCCGATCAGGCATTGATGACTCCCGCCGGCGCCCTGGTGGCGTATCACGTCGCCGGTCAATGGTATGTGGGGCATCGCGGAAACTACCGGGAAGTCGCCGACATGCAGGATGCCCATATCATCAGTGCGGACAACCAAGCCGTCTATGCCGTGAAGGCAGCCACCGGGGGTGATGTCCGTTTGATGAAATACAACGTGGATGATCAGCACGAAACGTTCCTCACGCGCCTGCCTGCCGCATCGACGTCGGTGACCCCCAGCGATGCGTCGGTGCGACTAATCCGTCCAACCAGTGATGCGCCCTGGATGGCGGTCGATTCGCAGTTGGAAATGGATGTGGCTTACGCCAACGCGAAGGGCATGGGTGAGGCCGAGCACATCCAACTGTCCGACGATGGCAAAACGTGGCTGCTTACGCTCAACCCGGGGGACTTCCCGGGAAACGCACGCTACGCGATCTACTACGCCGATGACAAAGCCTTCGCGCTTTTGTTCGGTCGGAGTGGTTCCGTGCTGGGAAGCGTTCACTGAGCCGCCATGGGCTACGAGATCTTCCGCGAACAAGCCATCAAGGCAGCGTCGGCTTCCACCTTGCCGACCATCACCTTGCAGCCTCCGCGTCTCGGATGGTTGTTCTGTGCACTGGGCATTTTCGTTTTAAGCGTGCTGGCCGGTCTGTTGTGGCTCGGCAGTTACACCAGCTTTGCCCAAGCGGATGGCTTGCTGACGCCGAGCAGTGGCTTGCTGCCCGTGCAAACCAACCACGCCGGCGTCGTGACCAAGGTATTCGTGAAGGATGGCGATCATGTGCAGAAGGGAACGCCGCTGCTGCAATTGACGGATGATCAGGGCACGCCGACGCAAGGGGAGACTCAGGCTTCCATCCTCCGTGAACTGGCATCCAAGCAAAGTCGCCTGCGTGATGATTTGGCGAGCGAAGAAGCGACGGGCCAACGCCAAGCAGACAACCTCAAAGCAAAAATTGCCGGACTGGGCCAGCAGATCATCGCGGCTCAGCATGAAGTGGCCGTTCAGAAGGAACGTGCCGACAGTGCGATGTCCCTCTATTTCACGTGGGACAAGGCGAGCGACACCGGGGCGGTGTCCCGAGCACAGGTGCTGGCCCAGCACGACACCGTGCTGCAACTCAAAGCTCAGGTCGACACCGCGCAACGAACCTTGATGGATTTGCAGCGCCAGTTGGACGACGCGCGGTCACAACTGGCGGACTTGCCCAACACGACCGCCGAAAAGCGCCGCGCCACCGAGCGCAACATGTCCGACGTCTCGCAGACCATCCTGGAACACGAGTCACTGCACGCCACCGTGCTTTATGCGCCGGTCGACGGCACGGTGACCAGTTCCTTGGTGCATGTGGGCGATTCGCTCGACGTGCATGAACCTGCCATGTCCATCCTGCCTTCGGGATCGGAGCTTCGCGCGGAACTGTGGTTGCCGAGCAGTGACATCGGTTTTGTGTCAGTGGGTGATGCTGTCCTGCTGCGCTACGACGCGTTCCCCTATCGCCGTTATGGGCAGGGCAAGGGTGTGGTGGTGGAGGTGGCCCGCACGACGGTGCAGCCGGCCCAGGTTCTCAAATGGACAGGTTTGCAGACCAAGGAGCCTCGTTACCGCGTGATCGTTCAATTGCAGCAGCAGTCCATCCGTGCGTTTGGGGCGGATCAGCCGTTGCTGCCGGGCATGATGCTCAAAGCCCGAGTCATTTTGCAAAAGCGGCGGCTGATTGAATGGGCAACCCTGCCATGGAAATCGATGTGAGTGCTGAGCCGAAGGAGGAGCGGGGCGTATGACTGAGGCCTTGGCGAAGATGGTGGCGTTTGGAAGGACGTCAAAGCTGCCCTTGATCCTGCAAAGCGAGGTCGCCGAATGTGCGCTGGCCTGCTTGGCGATGGTCGCCAACTACCACGGTCACAAGGTGGATTTGGCGAGCCTGCGTCGCCGCTTCGGCACGTCATTGCAAGGCATGAAGCTGGGACGGGTCGTCGACCTCGCTGCCGCGCTGGGGTTCAACGCCCGCGTCCTGCGGAGTGAGATGGGGTATTTGGCCAAGGCCAAGACGCCGTGCATCCTCCACTGGAACTTCAATCATTTTGTTGTGTTGAACAAGGTGGTCCGTGGTAAGGCGGACATCTTTGATCCGTCCCGCGGGCGGTATTGGATGCCGCTGAGCGAGGTGGCCAATCACTTCACGGGCGTGTTGGTGGAGCTCAGCCCGCAGCCCGACTTCAAAGTGATCGAGGAACGGAAACCGGTTTCGCTTCGTCGACTGATGGGACCGATATCTGGGATTGGCCGGACGTTTGCCCAGGTGATGGTGCTGGCGCTGTGCATCGAACTGCTGACGCTCGCACTTCCTTATCAAATGCAGCTGGTGCTGGATCAGGTCATTTCGTCGGGTGACAACACGTTCTTGATCACCACGACCGTCGCGTTCCTTGCTGCGGCGGGATGTCAGGCCGTCCTGATCCTGGCGAGGGGATGGATTCTCAGCTGGTTTGGCGTCTCCTTGGGCAACCAATGGACGACCCATCTTTTTGCGCACCTGCTCAAACTGCCCGTCGACTTTTTCTTCAAGCGGCACATGGGCGATGTGGTGTCACGCTTTTCATCGGTGAAAACGGTGCAGGGGACCTTGACGGGTTCCTTCATCGAAGCATTGCTGCATGGGGTCATGGGCACGCTGAGCCTAGTGATTTTATTTGCATACAGCGTTCCCCTCGCGCTGATCATTCTGGTGTGCGCTGGCCTGTATGGGATGCTCCGATGGCTGTCGTATCAGAAGTTGCGCGTCATCAACGAAGAGCAGTTGGTCTACGCCGCCCGTCAACAGTCGGAACTGATGGAGTCGGTGCGCGGCATCCAAGCGATCAAGCTGTCCAACAAAGAGAACCTGCGTTGGATCCGTCTGGCCAATGCCACGCATGAGGCTTCGGAGCGCGATCTGCAAAGCCAGCGCCTGGCGATGACATTTGGGGCGCTCAGCCAAGCGCTGTTTTCAGGTCAACGCATCGTCGTCGTCGCGATCGGGGCACTCTTTGCCATCCGCGATGCGTTCTCCATCGGCATGTTGGTGGCGTTCGTGACCTACGCTGATCAGTTCACGGTCCGTGCGAGTGGCTTGATCGACAAGCTCATCGGCCTTCGCTTGATGACCCTTCACGCCGAGCGCATCGCCGAGATTGCGTTCAGCGAGCCCGAGCAGCAGGCGGGAAGAGGGGTGTCGACGCACTTGACGGTTGGACACATCGAAGTCAAAGACGTCAGCTTCCGCTACGCGGAAGACGAGCCCTACATTCTCCAAGGGGTCTCTTTCACGATTGAGCCGGGTGAGTCGGTGGCGATCGTGGGCAAGTCCGGCTGCGGGAAAACAACCCTCGCCAAAATTGTGCTCGGACTTTTGCAGCCGACGAGCGGTGCCGTCTTGGTGGACGGCTGTGACATCCGAACGTATGGATTGGATCGTTACCGATCCTTGGTTGCGGCGGTCATGCAGGATGATCAACTGTTTGCAGGTTCGATCGCGGAGAACATCGCGTTCTTCGACGCGGAACCCTCGGTAGAAGCCATCGAGGCCTGCGCGAAAGGGGCGGCCATCCACGAAGATGTCGCCCGCTTTCCCATGGGCTATGAAACCTTGGTCGGCGACATGGGCTCCTCCCTTTCGGGTGGACAAAAGCAGCGCGTGCTGCTGGCCCGGGCGCTCTATCGAAACGCCAAGCTGCTGGTGCTGGATGAAGCCACCAGTCATCTGGATGTGACAAGTGAGATGAAGGTCAACCGGCACATCCGAGGCCTGGGGCAATCCAAAATGGTGATTGCCCACCGGCAGGAAACGATTGATCAATGTGATCGTGTCATTTCATTGGAACAAGCGGGTGCGGCGATAGCGCTCAGGCCGCCGTCTGATGGACCCTCAGCACGAGCACACACAGTATGAAGATCACGCCAAGCCATGCCGTCGCATGGATGAAGAGTGAGCATGCTTTGAAAAGCACCTTGATGTCTCGCGGCAAAGGGGCATTATGTTTTCGGATCTTGGCGAGCACGCCGGTGGAGCGCTGACTCACGTCAGGTTTGCCGAGGTCGGCATACAGGCGAGGATGGGAGAGCTTCAAGCGAAGCACCAGGATGGTGCTGGTGAGAAGCCAGAACGCAAGCCCACCGGCGAAGCAGAACCAGATGATCCAGAAGAGGCGTGATGTGATCCAACTTTCCAGCGCAGTCACCGCTTAGCTCACGATCGAGACGCAGCGCACATTATGCGCCCGGGCGGGCTTGCGGGTTGCACGGGGCTGGCTAAGGTGGCGACAAACACGGAGGTTTGCCCATGCGTTTCACCCCACAAACGTTCCCGCATCCCATCAAAGTTTTCATCACGGTCCCGCTCGCCGCCGGGTTGATCGGATGGCTTGCCGCAGATCCTAGCGTTGCGCTCGACTTCTGGCCCGGTGTGCTGATGGGCACGCTGGTGGCGATGATGGGATGGCGCAGATGGCGGTCAAAGGACGCACGGCGACGCGAACGCTGCTTCCGGTTCTTTGCGATCACCATGCTTGTGTGGGTCTCCCTGGTGTTTGTGCCGCAGCGGGACATTGCCGTCATCGCCGGGCCGTTTGGGATCTGGATGGCCCTGACGGAAGCGATGGCACTTGAACAGTTCAATTGGCGGCATTCGCGAAGTGCGTAACCCAACATGGGCTGCCAACGAAAGAGTTGGTAGCTTTCCTTGGAGGATCATCCATGACCACACGTTCGGATGAGCGTTCTTCGCACAACTTCAAAGTCACTCATACGGATGACGAGTGGAGGCGAATCCTGACCCCAGAACAATACGATGTCCTCCGTCGCCACGCGACAGAACGGGCAGGGACGTGCGCGCTGCTCCATGAAAAGCGCAAGGGCACCTTTATCTGCGCAGGACGTGATCAGCCGTTGTTCGTTGCGAAGACGAAGTTTGAAAGTGGAACCGGCTGGCCAAGCTTCAATGAGCCGGAACCAGGTTCGATCGAGACCACCACGGACACCAGCCATGGCATGGTGCGCACGGAGGTTCATTGCAATCAGTGCGGCGGTCACCTCGGACACGTATTGCTCGATGGGCCTCCGCCGACCGGGTTGCGCTACTGCATCAATGGAGTCGCGATGAAGTTTTTGCCGAATTCGATCCAGTAGGACCACGCAATCTGGGCGATGAGGTGTCCCAGTGATGCCTATTTTGTGGATGCGGCATCCACTCGCCAGATTCAAACGTGTAGAGCACCCGCAACGCGACAAATACGCCAATCATTCGTGTGGCATCACGCTGCCGTTTTCTCACAGCGTCCTTTCGTTATGGCTGGTCCTGAAACCCAGACATTTCCGGTAAGCCCCCCACCGCCCATCTTTCATGCTCCCAAGCAAGCACCCGCAGCTTGGGCAACTAAGGCTCTTGCCTTCCTTCCAGCGCCAGATTCGCGAGAGCTGGACAGCGAAGAGGACTACGCAAGTCACTGCCGCGACCAGAGTGATCAGCCAGGGGAGGTCGGAGGACATGGGCAGCGCGCCCATGCGGGCAAAGGCGTCGTTGAACGCCGAGACTCCCATGGTGATCGGAACAGCGACGATCATGGGGAGAAAGCAGAACGCCAGCATCCGCAAGCACATTTTATCGACGTTGGACATGAAACGCCCTTGGGTAAGCCGCCTGGACATCCTGGGCCCAGGCATGAACGTTGGACAAGACCTTCGGAAGGGTCAGCCAGAGTGGTCTCATGGGGTGAGACCGCTCTGGCTAAAATCGGTCCTCGGTTGGGAAGTATTCGAAACCGCTGCCATCTGTCGGACTCGGCCCAATAAGGCCCTAGATCCATGGGGTCGTTGACTGTGACCTCAAAGGCCGGCGTTCAGTTCTGACCAAAGATTACGATGTTGAAACAGGGCACCCCTCGTCGGGGCACCGAGGCCGATGCGATGAATATTGAACTCACGAAGGATGAGATTCTTCGACAGTTTGGCTCAGGCGATCTCCTGCAAAGCCTTGCCGAGGGCAGTTTTTCACGGCCTGCAACGGAGTTGTCGGAGACCGAAAACGCGTGCATCGGACTTCACAATGGCGGTCTCATCGACGTTTTGGCTTTGACCAACGAAAAGTCACTCGCCTCGATCGCCAAGTTATCGTTCTTTGAGTGCTCTCATGCGATTGAGCGGCTGATACCACATTTGTCATGCACGGCAACCGCTGTGATGGAGGCAGTCGAGCGGCTGGTTGCTGCGGGCGGAAACGATGGGGCCGCGAATATCCCCAATGGATCCCTTCTCGCGTGGTTCCATGGCCACCCAGATGACGCGCGTTCGGTTGTGAATTCCGCGCGGGAAGGAGAGCCCTTAGCTATCCGCCATGTTGTCTTTGCCCTTCAAGCCCTGAAAGACACTGACGAAGCGCGACGGATGGCCAAGGACTTTGACGATGAACGCAGGACCGCATCCCTGACGGCTTTATCTCGCATCGAGGAAGCGGACTCAGACGGATACGGTAAGTCCATTGAGCTGTTCGGAAATCTCCTATCTCAATCCTCTGATGACCAGTTGAAAGCTCAGGTTCTCCACGCCGCCGCGTGGATGTTAACAAGGGGCGGTGATGCTGGATCGGCGACGGCACAGGAAATCATCTGTCGGGCGTCGAAGGGTGGTGGTGTCCAAGTGCGTTGGGCAGCATCGTTGCTGCTGTTTCAATACAAGGGCATCGTTGAGTCGGACGCGCTTGATCCATTGATGGATCTCTTGGCTCAAACGCAGCCAGACGAGAATGGAACACTTCGCCAAATCGATGTTGCCTCGGCTGGATTTAAGAAGGCCGGAAAGCTCCAACGGCTGGCTCAATTGGTCAGGACACTCATACAGCAGAGCGGTGGCAAGACATCGCTCGAAACTTTCTCAAGTTTCCTTTCTTCACTGTCCGCGTCGAGCATTGATCATGCAAGATTGATCGTGACGTGGTTACTGTCGGGAAATCCGGCCCTTTGTCGTGAATTGCTGTGGCTTTTTCAGCATAGCCCATCGCCAGAGGGGAAGCCGATCGTGATTTCGCCGGAGGTCATGCCTGCCAGCAACGAAGAGCGAGTTTTCGTTGCCCATAAGGCGGTGGGTTGGCTGATCGTAAAGCCCGTAACCACAGCATCCATTCTCCTTTCATTGCTGCGGGCCAGTGATGGGGAGGCAGCCGATGAGATTGCGGATTTGTTGACCGATCTTCTGCTCGCCAACTATGACTGTGTGCAGCGTTACCTCGAAACGTATGCCGATGATCCCGAGATCGGAGAGCGGACCCGCCAAATGCTGACTTCAAATCAGATTTATTTGGATGGGCTCAAATCGGTGCCGGCGTTACCTGAGTTGAAACCGTCTGAGGCGCACCGAGGCATTCAGCATGAGAGGCGCAACGCGCAAATGCGCGAATTAGGTAGGGAGGCACGAAAGCAATCAATTGTGTCAGTGATCGCGACGCACGCGACGATCCTGCATGGAGCAGGGTCGTTGACAACGATCTATGACGCTCCTGGGCAGGGCCGCCAGGTCGTTGTGCCTTTTCATACCTTTGAATACAAGCAGGAGACGGCGCGCATGCAGGTCATCGATCTTACGGGCTTGGAGATGATGCTGAGCATGCTTCGCATGGAGGGTCGCACGAGGTGAAGGCTCTCATTCGGGACTACTTGGCGTCGTTGCGTGAACGCGGTGAACTGGATGCGATCTTTCCAGACCTTCTGTCGGAAATCGGTTTCACCATCCTGTCTCGGCCGCAACGTGGCACCGCGCAGAAGGGGGTGGACGTCGCTGCGGTTGGGGTGGATGAAGAAGATGGCAAAAGAAAACTCTTCCTTTTCTCCATCAAACAAGGCGATCTCACACGTCAGGATTGGGACGGCAGTCCTCAGGCACTTCGATCGTCGCTCAATGAAATCAAAGGTTCTTATGTATTGAATAGGGTTCCAAAGCGATACCGCGACCTGCCAGTGGTCATTTGTGCCGTGATGGGCGGGGTGATGCATGAGCAGGTGCTTGAAGAGTGGGCAACCTATACAAGGCAGGAGTCAAGGGAAAATAAGTTGAGTTTCGACATCTGGACGGGCGATCGTCTCGCAACGCTCCTGCTGCACGGTATCTTGCGCGAAGAAATTCTACCTCGCGAGCTTCGGAGCAGTTTTCAAAAGTCTGTCGCCATGGTCGACACGCCGGACGTGTCCTTTGAGCACTTCAAGCGGTTGACGCTTTTGTTACGCAAAGCGGGTTTAGCCAGCGAAAAGGCGAGATTGCGTGCGGCGCGTCAATTAAATATCTGTCTATGGATTCTTTACGTCTGGGCACGTGACACCAACCTCAATGCTCCTTACCGGGCCAGTGAAATCGCGCTGTTGACGACATGGGAAATTTGCAAGCCATCAATCGGAAAACGCAGCTCGCAGGCCAAGCAGCTTGAAAAGATTCTCCATCAAGTTATCAACCTTCACGTTTACATCCTCAACGAGTTCATCGATCAGAAAATCGCGCCGCATGTGGCAACCGTGCATGGACTCTCTGCGGCCGTGCAGTCTCACGAGCCGATTGACGTCAGCCTGGCGATGTTTGACGTTCTGGGGAGGCTGTCGCTTCTTGGTATATGGGAAAACTGGATGGCTCGGCATGCGAATGTGGATGTAGACGCAATGGGGAGGAAAGTGCATGGCCGGGTTGAAGTGGGAATTAAGTTGATATGGAATAACCCAACATTGTTCCTCCCTGCGATAGACGATCAATCAACGGATATTGCGCTTTTTATGGTCCTGTGGGCACTTGATCGTGGGGTGGCCGATGGTTTTCATCAGTGGCTTGAAGCGATGGCGCAGCGCTTGTATCACACGGTCCACACGCGGCAGGGATATCCGGTTGTGACCTCGGACTATCAGGACTTGGCCTACCACCCCCGTGATGACTCGGTTGAGTATTTCCAGCAGATGACCGCTGGAAGCACGTTTATTCCACTATTGGCCGCTTGGCTCCACGGCACGGGCTGCGTGGACCAATTCAATCAAGTTGCGAAGCTTGTCAAGACGAAATTACGGCACTGCACGCTGCAACTATGGATACCTGACGCAGCGTCGGAAAAATATTTGTATCTTGATAGCGAGAGACATGGGCTGGCGCTGTGCGAGTTGCCCTTGTCACAAGGAGGCGAAGCTCTTTTGGCTTCCATCAAAGATTCGTGCAACAGCCATGACGCATTTAAGGACCTGAGCGCCGTCAAGACCAACTACTGGCCGATCGTGCTGGTTGCTTGCCGCCACTATGGACTGCCTATCCCTCCCTATTTTTGGATGAATGCGCTCCCAGACGCGGTGGAGTCCGAGGATGCTTCGGCAGTGAGCTCACCTACGCAAGCTTAGGACTATCTCATGGCCTCATCGCCCGTGATGTTGTCGGACCCGGAGCGCGAGGTGGTGGTGCTTGCCTCGGTCATGGACATCATTGATGACATGGTGAACCACACCATCTTTTCTTTCCCGGGGCGTGGCACGATCCTTCAACCTTTTCCGGAAACGTCCACTACGAAGAAGTATTTTGCTCTGAGATTGAGCGATTTCCTTTCCCAAACGGACCGAAACATCGGCATCGCCGAAGTCCCATATCTGCGCCATCTCACCCAGATCGTTGAAAGCCCCTCTCTGGGTGACGCAACGGGTTTGGGTGCCAGCGTCAAGCAATTCGTCGACTGGCTCAACGAGAAGAAGACGTTCGCCAAGGTCAGGCTCCCAACACTCAATATCGAAACCTCGCCGACGCCCAGCCGCCTGTCGTGGTTGAAGGTGACCGGAAACCTTCAAAAGCATGATGCGCTTCGGTCAAGTGGGACCGCCGCGGACATTGTTAAATGGCTTCACGAACAAGGTCACGTCGTTGACCACATGGAGGTTCTGGGTGCGCTCGGCGACTTCCGCGAGTGGTTGACTGAGGATGCGTTGAGCGCCTACATCCCGAAGTTGGGGTTTCTGTTGAATGAACTGCGTTGGGAAACGTTCGAGTATTTGCGCCCCTACTATGAGAAGCACCATGTCACCGAATGGGACAGTGACCTTCAATTTCTTCGTTACCGGTTCACTTCCGATCCAAGGATCACCACACCTTTCGCCTGTGGTCAACGTCACTCGCTGCTGAACTGGGTCAGGACCAAGCCTATCGTGCCCAGGTTTTCGATCGATGCCATATGGCACTGGATTGAAGACGCCTTCGCATCGAGGTAGAGGAACCTCGCACCTCATGAAGTGGGCGACGTAATATAGTCAGGAGATCCATTTACCAGCCTGCCGCAACATGACCGCCCGTGTCCGACAAAAAACTGAGACGGAGTGCTCTCATTGTCCGTGGCCCGGCCGGACTGGTGTCCTGCACTAAGCCAAATGGGGTGCCCATTACCATTAAATTTTTCAGATGAGGCGGTTGCGGTGGTCGCGTGCGCATCCGTTCTTTGAGGATGCCGCGCGTCAGGCCCGTGAAGATCATGACCTGTTCGGGCAACAGCAACACGCTCTCGTCGAGCGACGCCACTTCGCGCAGAAGAAAATCCGTGGGGATTGCTGCTATCCGTTTCGGCGTGGCTGATCTTGGCGCGGCCGCTGGATTATTTGCAACACGCAAATAACCGGAGCCATGACGGAGCCATGGATCACTACGGAGAAAATGGAAGAACCGGAGATTGCCGGTAAGTGCTTGATTGACTTGGTGCCCGGAGCCGGGATCGAACCGGCATGACCTTGCGGTCGAGAGATTTTAAGTCTCTTGCGTCTACCTGTTTCGCCATCCGGGCGGGAGAGCTGCCGAATGTCCGGCTGCAGGCGCGCGGATCGTAACATGCACCTGGGTGCGAACGGAGCGGTGCGCTCCGTTTATGTGGTTTGCGTCAGGCCACGGCGCTTTGTTCGATCGGCTGTTCCGGCCGGGCGTATTGCGCCAGGCGGATGGTGGAGGCGGGGCCGGGCATCTCGACGCAGGTGGCGCGCCCGGAGCGGTTGTGCTCGTCGCGGGCGGCTTCACGCGCCAGTTGGATGGCGGGGCCGAGCCGGAGCTGGCTGAACAGGGTGGCCGATTCCCGTCGGATGCTCCAGTCTCCGTCGAGTGACTGCCTGAGCGAGTAGATCACCATCGGTACGCTCCATGGGGTTAGTGCGAACTAGCCGTGCAGGGGTATAACGGAACGCGTGACTTACGACTGTGTCATTCAGGAAATAATGGCATCAAAATTAGGACATGTATGTAGGTAATTTCCTACGCATCGTGTGCGTATCGGCGGTATCTGGAAAATCCTTGCGAAACGAGGGGTTACGCACTTGCAATGTGTCAGCGACCCACCTACTTTGCTGAAGCACAGTTCCTAACCAAGGAGGGCGCAAGATGATCGACGTGGTACTCGTGGACGACCATGAGTTGGTGAGAACCGGCTTCAGGATGATCCTACAGCAACCGGATATCCGTATTTGCGGCGAGGCGGGCACGGCCGAAGAAGGGTTGCGGCTGATCCGGGCGACCAAGCCGCATATCGCGCTGGTCGACGTGCACATGCCCGGCATGAGCGGCATCGAGCTGACCGAGCGCGTCGTGCGCGCCAATCTGCCCACGCACGTGATCGTGGTGACGGTGGTGGAAGATGCCCGGTTTCCGAAGCGCCTGCTGGATGCCGGCGCCCACGGTTACCTCACCAAGAGCTGCGCGGCGGAAGAATTGCTCAACGCGGTGCGGCAGGTTGCCGGCGGCCGTCGTTATCTTGCCCCGGCGGTGGCGCAGCAGCTGGCGCTGGCCACGCTCGATGGCGAAGGCTCGCCGTTCGATGCGCTCTCCAGCCGCGAGCTGGAAGTGGCGATGATGCTGGTGCGCGGCAAGGCGTTGACCGCCATCGGCGAGCAGCTCAACCTGAGTCCGAAAACGGTGTCGACCTATAAGCAGCGCCTGATGGAAAAGCTGCAGGTGGATCACGTGATCAGCCTTGCGCATCTGATGACCGTGCATGGCCTGCTGGATACGCACAACAACCAGGTCGGAACCTGACGGTTTCGCTGGCTTCAAAAAGCAAAAGGGCCGGACAGTGTCCGGCCCTTTCGTTTGTGCGTGCGAAGGAGACCCGGGTCAGGAAAGCCTGTGGTCGCGCTGCTGGCCAAGCTGCAGGTTTTCTTCTTCTTGCGGCGCCTTTACTTCTTCGTGCGCCTTGGCTACTTCGTGATGCTGCCGTGGCGTGGAGAGCAGGTCGCCTTGTTCCGGCTGATGGATGATCGGCGCAGGCGCCACGGCCACCGCCACTTCCTCCGACGCCTGCACGGCAGCGGCGGAAACAGCGGTGGGTTCGACCAGTACCGGTTCGTCCACATGCTTCGTTTCAGCCGTGATGAACGATTCGACCACCGTCGCTTCGTTCGCGGCGGTTTCCGCTTCGTGCGGCACGGAAACGGTGACCACTTCGGCCGGTGCTGCCGGCGCTTCGTGCGTCACGTGGGTCGTCACGGGTTCTTCGGGAGCTGCCGTTTCCTGCACCGGCTCATGTGCCGGAATCGGTGGCAGCACGGGCAGGTTGAACGATGACGGCACCGGCGCCGGCGCGATGATCAGCGGGGCGGCGGCCTGGTCGTCGTGGGCGGCGAAGGGTGCGGCGTCGGGTTTGGCGAACGAGACTTCGTGGTTGGCCGCTTCGGCGGCAACCGGCTTCGGTGCTTCCGGCGTGTGGACATCGACGCGGGCAGGTTCGGCATGCGCCACGGCGTGGTCGGCTTCCGGATGCGTCGCTGCGACCGGACGCGGTGCAACGGGTGCGGCCACTTCGCCCTTTGCGTGCGATTCATCCGCTTCCAGCTCGGACGGATCGTCGCGATCCTCGTCGTCCAGGTCCTGCGCGTTGAGCTGCTGTTCGTTCTGCACTTCACCGGCGGCGGCGCCTTCATGGCGACGGCGGCGACGGCCACCGCGACGGCCGCGACGACGGCGCGACTGGCCGGCGCTTTCCGCTGCGGCAGCGGCGGCTTCGCTGGTGATGGCGTTTTCTTCGATGGCGGCCGCTACCGGCGCCGCGGTTTCGGCGGCCGGCTTCGGCGCTTCTACCGGCTTGGCAGCCTGCGGCTGGGGCGCGCGTTCCGCTTGCGGCTGGCGCTGCGGGCGTTCCTGCTTGGCGGTTTCGGCAGTTTGCTGCTGCTTGCGTGGCTCGGCGGCGGCATCGTTCGCCTGCGCCTGCTTCTGGGGACGCGGCTGCTGTTCCGGCTTGTTGCGTTCCTGCTGCGGCTGGCGCGGCTGCGCCTGCTGCTCGTTGCGCTGGCGCTGATTGGGGTTCTTGCCTTGCTGCTGGCCGCGGCCGTCGCGTTGCTGGCCTTGGCCTTGGCGTTGCTGCTGCTCGCCGCGGTTGCGCTGCTCGTTGCGGCGGTTGTCCTGCTGCGGCCTGGCGCGCGAGGGTTCCTGGCGTGGCGTGGCGACTGGAGCAGGGGCGGGAGCCGGCGCGGCGGCGCCATTGCCGCGGAACAGGCCGAACAGCTTGGACAGGAATCCGCCCTGCGCAGCGGCGGGAGCGGGCGCAGGGGCCGGCGCGGCCTGGCGCGGTTTCGGCTGCGCAACGGCCACGGGCGCGGCCGGTTCTTCCTCACGGACCGGCGCCGGGCTGGTGGGCACGATGCCGGACACGGCCGGCTGCTCGCTGCTGCCCAGCATCTGGCCCATCTTGCGCACCACGTCGGCTTCCTGCGCGGTGAGGCGCTCGTAGCTGGGCTTGCTGTGCTCGCCCATGTCCGCTTCGCGGATGCGCTGGATCTCGATGTGCGGCGTGTCGAGCTTGTCGTCGGCCACGATCACCACGTGCACCTTGTTACGCAGCTCGATCTCGACCACGCTGGCACGCTTTTCGTTGAGCATGAAGTTGGCCACGCTCGGCGGGGCCTGCACCAGCACCTGGCCGGTGTTGTCCTTCATGGCGTGCTCTTCGATCAGGCGCAGGGTGGACAGCGACAGCGATTCCACGCTGCGGATATGGCCATGGCCTTCGCAGCGCGGACAGACGATCTGGGTGGCTTCGCCCAGCGACGGGCGCAGGCGCTGGCGCGACATCTCCAGCAGGCCGAAGCGCGAGATGCGGCCGATCTGGATGCGCGCGCGGTCGAGCTTGGACGCTTCCTTCAGGCGCTCTTCCACTTCGCGCTGGTGCTTGGGGCTGTCCATGTCGATGAAGTCGATCACGATCAGGCCACCGGCATCGCGAATGCGCAGCTGGCGGGCGATCTCGGTGGCCGCTTCCAGGTTGGTGTTGAACGCGGTCTCCTCGATGTCGCCGCCCTTGGTGGCCTTGGAGGAGTTGATGTCGATCGCGGTGAGCGCTTCGGTCTGGTCGATCACGATCGAGCCGCCGGAGGGCAGGCGCACGCTGCGGTCGAACGCGCTCTCGATCTGCGTTTCGATCTGGTAGCGCGAGAACAGCGGGGTGTCGTCCTTGTACAGCTTGAGCTTGCGCAGGGCGTTGGGCATCACCTGCTGCATGAAGTCGCGGGCGTCCTGATACAGCGATTCCTCGTCGATCAGGATCTCGCCGATGTCGTTGCGCAGGTAGTCGCGCAGGGCGCGGATGAACAGCTTCGATTCCTGGTAGATCAGGAACGGCGCCTTCTGCGCGCTGGCAGCCTGGGAAATGGCTTTCCAGGTGGCCAAGAGGTAATCCAGATCCCACTGCAGCTCTTCGGCGTCGCGGCCCATGCCGGCGGTGCGCACGATCAGGCCCATTTCGTCGGGCACGGTGAGGTGCTCCAGGGCCTCTTTCAGCGCCTGCCGGTCTTCGCCCTCGATGCGGCGGGAAACGCCGCCGGCCTTCGGGTTGTTCGGCATCAGCACCATGTAGCGGCCGGCCAGGCTGATGAAGGTGGTCAGCGCCGCGCCCTTGTTGCCGCGTTCTTCCTTCTCCACCTGCACGACCACTTCCTGGCCTTCGCGCAGCAGTTCGCGGATGTTGGACTTGTACGGGTCCATGCCCTGCGTGAAGTACTCGCGGGCGATTTCTTTCAGGGGAAGGAAGCCGTGGCGTTCAGCGCCGTAGTCGACGAAACAGGCTTCGAGGGAGGGTTCGACGCGAGTGATGCGGCCTTTGTAGATGTTGGCTTTTTTCTGCTCGCGGGAGGGGATTTCGATATCGAGATCGTAAAGGGTCTGGCCATCCACGATGGCCACACGCAACTCTTCACGCTGAGTCGCGTTGATCAACATTCTTTTCATTGTGTGTGATTCCTCGGCTTGGCCGCGCGTCGCGCGCCGCGGTGGCGCCTGGTGTGGCGGCC